>Ga0207885_100022_pt1 | contig 255917 bp, 226 predicted proteins | sample LinPmetageLP31_FD_184047 | JGI IMG/M metagenome (GOLD analysis project Ga0207885, IMG submission 184047) | Marine viral communities from the Pacific Ocean - LP-31 (SPAdes) | ecosystem: Environmental > Aquatic > Marine > Oceanic | place: Pacific Ocean | collected 2009-08-23 | reverse complement strand
AGGAAATCGAGGAACAAGGGCGAGTTGGTGAAGGTCCACGCCTTGCCGCCATCACCTTTCCGGAACACATCACGGAAGAAGTTCTTGGTGCGCTCGCGCGTCAGGAAATGCTCCTGATCGGCGGCGCGCTCGTACGAATAGCCGGGCGAGATGGTGATCTCGACGCCACGCTTCTGCATCTCGTCGAAGAACGCAGCCAGGCGGGTCGGGTCCGCCCCGTCGAACACGGTGCAATTGACCTGGACGCGGAAGCCCTTGGCTTTGGCCATTTCGATCGCTTCGATCGCGACTTCATAGGTGCCGGCCTGGTCGACCGCATGGTCGTGCATGCCCTTGTCGCCATCGAGATGGATCGACCAGGTGAAGTATGGCGACGGCTTATAGTCGTCGATCTTCTTCTTCATCAGCAGCGCGTTGGTGCACAGGATGACGAACTTCTTCTTGGCGATATAGCCCTGGACGATCTTGGGCATGTCGCGGTGGAGCAACGGCTCGCCGCCCGCGATCGAGACGGCGGGCGCGCCGCATTCGTCGATCGCGTCCATGCACTGGTCATAGGACAGGCGCTGGTTGAGGATCGCATCGGGATAATCGATCTTGCCGCAGCCCGGGCACGCCAGATTGCAGCGCAGCAGCGGCTCGAGCATCAGCACGAGCGGATATTTACCGCCCTTGATGTGGTTTTTCAGGGTGTAGGCGCCAATGCGCGCAAGCGGGGCTAAGGGAAGGCTCATGGGGGTTCCTATGCGCTCAAAACGCGCTGTTGGGAAGTTGCAGGCGGGTCGCGCAACTCACGCGGCAGACCGAATTCGAGCGATTCCTCGACGCCTGCCAGCTGTGTCACCTCGACCGGACCAAGTTTGCGCAGCGCCGCGATCACGCTGTCGACCAGCTCGTCCGGCGCGGATGCGCCTGCAGTGAGGCCAACGCGCTCGACGCCCGCGAACCACGCCGGATCGATCGCGCTGCCATCGGCGACGAGATAGCTCGGCAAGCCCTCATCCTGCCCGAGATCGCGCAGACGGCTGGAGTTGGAGCTGTTTTCGGAGCCTACCACCAGCAGCAGATCGGCCACCTTGCACAGATCGCGCACCGCGCTCTGGCGGTTCTGCGTTGCGTAGCAGATTTCGGAAACGTCGGGCCCGATCAGGTTGGTAAAGCGCTTCGCCAGCGCGGCGATCACATTCTTGGTGTCGTCCACGCTCAGCGTCGTCTGGGTGATATAGGCGATCTCGGCATCCTCGGGGATGTCGAGCGCAGCGACATCGGCCTCGGTCGAAACGAGATGGACGGGCGCATCGACTTGCCCGCGCGTGCCGATCACTTCGGCATGGCCTTCATGCCCGATCATCACCAGCGTCCGCCCGGCCTTGGCATAACGCCGACCCTGCAAATGCACCTTGGTCACCAGCGGACACGTCGCGTCGAACACCGGCAGCTTGCGCGCCTTGGCCTCTTCCTCGACGGTACGGGCGACGCCGTGCGCGCTGAACACCGTCATCGCGCCCTCGGGCACGTCTGACAGTTCTTCAACGAACACCGCGCCTTTTGCGCGCAGCGTGTCCACGACGTGGCGGTTATGGACGATTTCGTGGCGGACGTAGACCGGCGCGCCGTAGCGGTCGATCGCGCGCTCGACGATCTCGATCGCGCGTACGACGCCTGCGCAGAAACCGCGCGGGTTGGCCAAAATTACTTGCAAAAACTGTCCTTCCGTCCGCTCAAATGCCGAAAACCGGGCGCGGGGCCGGAGGGCACGCACACGGATCCGTCATGTATGCCTCCCGGCCGCTTATTCTAGCCGCGTCGCAGCATAAAGAAAGCAGGAAAACCTATATCTTCGGGTGGGTGGTTTCCCGGCCGGGCACCCGATAGCGCCTAAAGCGTTCATCGGCGCTACAGCGGTTTGTGCTAGGGCCGTTGCGGTGATAACGGCCAGACCAACTACCTGGGTCATCGCCAAATGTCCCAATAGGAGCTTTCGATGATTTTCTCCCTGCGATACGTCGTGCCGATGGTGGCATTGTGCAGCGCGGTTCCGCTTGCCGCGCAAGCCACCGATCCGGCGCGGGCCCCCGTCCAGACCCTGAACGATGGATTGCTGACGATCATGAAGGGCGGCAGCGCGCTCGGCACGCAAGGCCGAATCGCGCGGATCGGCCCGGTCGTCGACCAGACCTTCGACATCGGCCTGATCACGCGGCTGTCGGTGGGGCCCGATTGGGTAAAGGTGGCCCCGGGCGACCAGGCCACGCTGGTTTCGGCGATGCGCCGCATGACGGTTGCCCAATATGCCTCGAACTTCAGCACCTATGGCGGTGAGAGTTTCAGCATCGACCCCCGCGTCGAGACGCGGGGCACAGACAAGCTGGTACGGACGACGCTTTCCGCGCCGAAGGGGGACGCGGTCCCGATCGGCTATCGCTTGCGACAGAGCGGCGGCAAGTGGAAGATCGTGGATGTCTATTACAAGAATGCGATCAGCCAGTTGGCGACGCGGCGCGCCGATTTCGCGAGTGTTTTCGCCAAAGGCGGTGCCAAGGCCCTGATCGCGCATCTCGACGACTTGGCCGCCAAAGGCGGGCGCTAAGCCGGGTGACGATTCGATCGACGACCAGCGCGCTGGCGGTGGCGATCGCGCTGCTGGCCGCGCCCGTCACGGCTGCACCGCAGTCGGCACCCGCGCCGGTGGCGGCGGTGGGGCAGGCGACGCCGCCCGTCGTGGCGCTTGCCCCCGTCACCGCCGGGCAGGCGTCCGTGCGTCATCATCACCATGCCAAGGGCGATTCGCTCGAAGGCTTCAATCGTGTGATGTTCTCGATCCATCAGTTTCTGGACCGGATCTTCCTGCGTCCGGTCTCGATGGCGTATAAAAAGATTGTGCCCAAGGTGGTGCGCACCGGCATCCGCCATGTCTTTTCCAACGTCGGCGAGCCGCTCGTTTTCGCCAACGACCTGCTGCAGTTGAAGCCCAAACGCGCGATCAGGACGCTGGCCCGTTTCGGGGTCAATTCCACCATCGGGATTGGCGGGTTGCTGGACGTCGCCAAGACGTCCGATTTCAACCTGCCGCATCATGACAACAGCTTCGGCAACACGCTGGGTCGATATGGGGTGGGGCCGGGGCCCTATATCTTCCTGCCGCTGGTCGGCCCCAATACGCTGCGCGACTTCGGGGCCGGGGTCGGCGAGGGATCCGTGCTGCCCCTCACCGTCGGCACGCCGTTCGATCGTGCCGAATATCAGGCGGCCCAAGCCGGGCTCACCGGGATAGATTTGCGCGCAGAATCCGATGCGGAGTTGAAGGCGCTGTTGGGCGCGGCGGTGGACCCCTATGCGACCTTGCGGTCGGCCTTTTTGCAGGACCGCGCGGCGACCATCGCGGAACTGCGCCACGGCACCAAGCAAACGAGCAGCCCGCTCGACGATCCCTTGAACGATCCCGGCGCGACGGAGGCGGTGCCCGCTGCATCCGCATCCGCTGGGCCGGCCAAGCCTGCTACCGACGACCTCCCAGCCGACCCGGCTCCGCCCGCCGACGAAAAGTCGGCGGCACCCAGCGCTCCCGCACAGCCAAGCCCCGCGCCCTAACCCTTTTTCGGGCGCGGCGGCCCGAGCAGGGCCGGTTCGAAGATTAACGCGCACACCAGGGTCCAGGCGAGCGAGATCATCAGGATCTTGCCCATGCTTGCCGTGCCCGGATGGTGCGACAGCCACAGGCTGCCGAACGCGCTGCCCGTTGCCAGCGCGCTGAACAGCACTGCGCGGGCGAGGCTGGATTGCAGCAAATCGGTCGCGCCACCGCGCCACGCCATCACGAAATAGATGTGGAAGGCGACGCCGACCCCGAACAGCAAGGGGAAGGCGATGATGTTGGCGAAGTTGATCGGCTGCCCGATCAGCACGCAACTGCCGAGCGTCAGGAAGCCCGAGAGGACGACGGGGGCGAGCGTAAACGCCACCTCCTTAACGTCGCGCAGCACCAGGAAGAGCAGACCGCTGACCAGGGCGAGCGCGAGCACACCCGCCTCGACGAATGCCCAGGCGACTGTTCCCGCCGCTTCCTGCGTTGCCACGGGCAATCCGCTGGCATCGGGCGCGACGGCGCGCACCGCCTTGGTGAAGCGGCGCAACACCGCGTTGTTGTTGCTGTCGCCCTTCGGGAAGACCTGCACCAATGCGCGGCCATCCTTGGCGATCCAGTTTCCGGCAATCTCCGGCGGCAGCGTGGCGCGCGTCACCGCTTCGGCCTGCAACGTCGCGCGAATCTGGCCCAGCATCGAGTCGAGCGGGGTGACCAGCAACGCCGTCGCGCGGGCGCGGTCTTGCGGCGTGCCGCTTGCGAGGCGCGAGAAGGCGGTGGCAAGGCGGCGCGCGCTATCGGCGGCGGGGCCAGGGTGGCTGGTCGCGGTCGCGCGCAATTCGGCGGCGGTACGCGCCAGCGCGGCGGCGGAGTCGGCATCGCTGGGCGGCGGGGTCACGTCGAACGGATTGATCGTCGCATCGAGCAGCAGCGAGGCATCCTGCACCAAAGCGAGCTTCACCTCCTGGTCGGCGGGAACGAAGCTGTCGACCGATACCGCTTCTGCCACTTCGGGAAGGGCCCCCAGCTTCTCCGTCAACGCCTTGGCGGCATCAGCATTGGGCGCGAGCAGGTTGATCGTATTAGGCGTGCGCAACGGGTCGCGCATCAGATCGCTCAGCGCGCGCATCGCCGGGCCGTCCTTGGCGCGCAAGTGCAGCGGGTTGAAGTCGAACTGGACGAAGGGGAGCAAGGCGATGCTGCCCGCCATCGACAGGCCGAACGCCCACAGCACCGTCTTGCGGTGGCTATGCAGCCAGCGATCGACCGGGGCGGCCTCGGCAAAGCCGACCTCGCGGCGTGGCACCCCCGGCTTGAGCAGCATCAGCATCGCCGGCAGCAGCGTGACGCTGGCGACCAGCGCGACGACCATCCCGAGCCCGGCAATGATGCCGAGTTCGGCAATGCCGATATAATCGGTTGGCAGGAACGCGCCGAAGCCGAGGAACACCGCCCCCGCCGCCAGCGCCAGCGGTGCGCTGAGTGCCACCGCCGCGCGTTGCAGCGCGGAACCCGTATCGGCTCCGTCGAGGCGTTCGGCATTGAAGCGCACCGCGATCTGGATGCCGAAATCGACGCCAAGCCCGACGAACAGCGGAATGAAGGCGACGGAGATGAGGTTGAGTGCCCCGACCGCGAGCAGGCCAAGCGCGGTCGTCACCACCAGCCCGGCGACGATCGTTACCACGATTCCTGCGACGATCTTCACCGACCGGGTGGCGAACCACAAAGTCACCAGCATCGCGGCGGCCATCACCAGCCCGACAAAGCCGATATTCTCCTCGAGCGTGGCGAATTCCTCGTCGGCCAGCGGCACTTCGCCGGTGGTGCGCACGGTCACCCCATGCGCCTGGTCGAGACCGAGCTTCGCCGCCTGCGCCTGGATCGCGGCAACGGCGTCCTCGCCGGGCTGGAGCGCGCCATAATCGAGCTTGGGCTGCGCGAGGATCAGCCGGCGCAGCGGCGGCGCGGCCCCCGCGCCGGGCTCGGCAAAGAGCTGCTGCCACGAGAAATAAGCGGGTTTGCCTACCGCCGAAGTTTCCAGCGCAGCCGCCATCGTCCGCATCGGGCGGTCGATCCGCGATAGCGGCACATCGCCGTTGGTGACGCCGGTCAGCATCGTCGAGAACGCGCCGGCAATGCCGCGCAACGACGGATCGCCAGCGAGCGGACCGAGCAAGGGCTGCGCGTCGATCAAGGCCTTGGTGGACGCTTTTACCGACGCGGTCGAGCCGAACAGCAGCCCCTCGCGATCGAAGAACGCGCCGCCATCGGGGCGCTGCACCGTGCGGAAATGGCGGGTGTCTTCGGCGAGCGCGGCGGACAATTTCGCGGTGGCGGCTTCGGCCAGTTCGGGCGTTTTGCCATCGACGATTACCAGCAGCACGTCGGACAGTTGCGGAAAGGCGGTCTCGACCGCTTTCTCATTCTGCCGCCACGCGATCTTGGGGGAGATCAGCGCCGCGGTGTCGGTCGTCATCGCGAAATGGCTGGCGGCATAGAGCGCCGCGCCTGCGACCAGCGCGAGGCACACCGCAAGCACCGCGAACGGCCGCTTAACGCCAAGCGCGACGAGTTGCTGGATGCGGTGCGCAATCACTGCTTGGGCGCGTCCGGGCCTGTGAAATAGCGCAATTTCAGGCGGATCGTCTGTTCCTGCCCGTCATAGTCGAACACCGCTTCCTCCCATTTCGGTGGGGCCAGGCGGATCTTGGCATCGTTGGAAAAGCCGACGCCTTCCTTGGGAATGCCGAACAGCGCGCGGTCGATCTTGCCATTGCCATTCTGGTCGTAAAACACCTGCGCGGCATAGCGGCCGGGCTTCAGGCCGGTCAGCGTCACCGTCGTCTGCCCGATCCGAGCGGGGGCATCGGCCGAGGTCGGGCAATCCTTCAGAAACTGCGCCTGGGTGCACAGATCAACATGCACGCGCCCGGTGCGGGCGCGGACATTGTCGACCGCGACATGCAGCACGCCGCTGGGCGCGCTGGCACCGAGCGCGAGCATGGCGAGCGGAAACAGCGCAAGCCGCGACCAAAGCTGATGCAGGGCGGAGAGGAAGCGATTCATGGCGGGGCCCTTAGACCAGATCAGGGCCGGATTGGAACCACCGGCCAACGCCGCTTGCTAAGCCGATTCACGGTGAACGCGCGCTGAAGCGCCTTAGCCGAAGATATCGGTCAGCGCTTCCGCCGCCGGGCCGTCTTTCCAGTTGCGCAGTTCGACATAGAGCGAGGTCTGGATCGTCGAGATGATCGTGATCACCAGCGTGGACGATACTGCGCTGACGGCAATAAGCCCGATCGACAGGCCCTGGCCCTGCGCGGCATTGGCCAAGTTCTGGAAGCCGATCAGCGCGAGGAAGAGCACGCCGACCACCGCCGAAATGATCCAGTAGATCACCAGCACGACCAGCTCGAGCGCGAAGATGTTCCAGCGCGCACCCTTGGTCAGTGCCGCGCTGCGTCCGAATGCGCCGAAAATGCCCGAATTTTCTTCGACCAAGGCGGGGGTGGCGACCGACAGTATCACGTAAAGGATGACGCCCGGCACAATCAGCAAGGCCAACCCGAAGATCACGATCAGCCCGAGCAAGATCGCCAACCCAAAGAGCGGCAGGATTTTGCGCAATCCGGCAAGCGCGGATTCGGCGAAGCTGACGGGCTGCCCGTCGCTATAGGCGACCGTCGCCCGGACCAGCGCGCCTTGCGCCAGAAAGTTGAAAGCCAGTGTCAACAGCGCCACGCCCGCCGTCAGCAGGAGCGTGGTGGAGTCGAACGGCAGCGTCTGTGTCGCCCGTGGGCTTTGCAGGAGAGCCTTGAGGATAACGCTCGGCAACGCTCCGAACAGGAACGAAATGCCGAACATTGTCAGCGGATTGGCACCGATTGTTGCGAAAGCGCGGTTGAAAACCCGGCCAATCGACATGCGACGGTCCGATGCTGCTGCGATAGTCGCCATGTCTGCGTATCCCCCGACCCTAGACCGTTGTCAGGGTGGCGGATGCGATCCGCTTCGTCCAGCGCAATTTGCCGATTGCGCGAAGGAAGAGTTGGTTTAGTTTGAGCGGGGTAGCGACCCATGCTGCCGGGGGAATGACAGTGAGCGGGGGTACATCGCAGCAGGTGGCGACCGCTACCGACCGTTTCGCTGCGGCCCATGCGGCGCTCAAAGCCGATTCGACGATTCAGTTCACGCTGCTCCCCGCGCCGCCGCCGCCCGCGCCGCCCTTGTGGCTGATTCAGTTTGGCAAATGGCTGCAGCAGGTGCTTGCCCCGATTGGACGTTTTTTCGCGTGGCTGGACGGGCTCTTTCCCAACTGGCCTTATGCCAAGATCTTCTTATGGGCGGTGTTGGCAGTGGCCGTCGCGGCGGTGTTGTGGGCGGCCTATCAGCGCATCCGCTACGGCGAATGGCGCTTGCCGCGCTTTCGCCGCGCCCGTCCGTCGGCGATCATGCCCGAAGGTGAAGCCGGGTGGGAGCCGGAGGCGGCACCGGTGCGTGAATGGCTGCGCGAGGCCGATGCGCTGGCGGCGGCGGGGCGCTATGCCGAGGCGGTGCACCATTTGCTGTTCCGCTCGATCGACGACATCGCCCGGCGTCGCCCGCAATTGGTGCGCCCGGCGCTGACCAGTCGCGAACTCAGCGCGTCCGACGCGATTCCGCCATCGGCGCGCGGCCTGTTTGCGGGGATTGCGCGCCTGGTCGAGCGTAGTCTGTTCGGCGGCCGTCCCGTCGCCGCCGACGACTGGCAGAGCGCGCGCGCGGCTTATGCGGACTTCGCGCTGCCACGGACGTGGCGCGGATGAGCGATATCGCGATCGGCACTGCTGGGTCGAGCTCGGGCGGGTTCTCCGTGCGCACGGTTGGCATCGTCGTGGCGGCGGGGATCGCCTTGTTCCTCGGGATGCTCGTGCTCGGGGCCTATGCGCCCGATTTGCGCTCGGGCCGCAATGGCGGGGCGCACGCGCTGTCGAATGCGGCGACCGGCTTTAGCGGGATTGTGCAACTGGCACAGGCGACCGGGCGCGATGCGCAGATCGTCCGGGATGTGCGCGCGCTCGATACCGAGGATCTGGTGGTGCTGACGCCCGAGACCGGACGCACCGATATGAACAAGGTGATCGAACAGCGCGCGCTCAAGCCAACGCTGGTGATCCTGCCCAAATGGCGCACCGTCGCGGATCCCGAGCATTCGGGGTGGGTCCGCTATCGCGGACTGCAGCCGACGTTCGAGCCCGAGGGTGTGCTCGCCCCCAAGAATGACCTGAAGATCGCGCGCCATCCGAGCGGTGGGCGGCCCCTGATCGGGCTGTCCTGGATGCCCGCCGACGTGCACTTTGCCGCGCCACGCCCGTTACAAACGATGGCGGGGGCCGATCTCAAGCCGTTGATTACCGACGATCAGGGCGGGATCGTGCTCGGCCAGATTGGCGAGCATCCGTTCTATGTGCTGGCCGACCCCGATTTGCTGTCGAACATTGCGATGCGGGACCCGAAACAGGCGCGGTCGGCGTTGGCGTTGCTCGATTTTCTCAATGCGACGGGCGCAAAATCGGTGCTGTTCGACGTGACGCTGAACGGCTTTGGCCGGTCGCGGACGCCGCTCAAGCTGGCGTTCGAGCCGCCCTTCCTTGCGATGACGTTGGCGGTCGCGGCGGCGGTGCTGCTCGCCGGCATCCAGGCGACCGCGCGGTTCGGCGCGCCACGGCGGCGCGAGCGCGCGATTGCGTTCGGCAAGACCGCGCTGATCGACAATGCCGCCGCTTTGGTCCGCAAGGCGCGGCGGCAAGGTGCGTTGGGCGCGCGCTATGTCGATCTGGTGCGCGAGCGCGCGGTGGGTGTGTTCGGGGTGCCCGCGCGGCTGCGCGATGGCGCGCTCGATGCGCATCTCGATGGCCTTACCGATCGCGCGCGTTTTTCGGATCTGGCCGAGCAGGCGCGTGCCGCGCGCGACCCGCGCGATATGCTTCAGGCGGCGCAGGCGCTGCATCGATGGTTATGGGAGAAGACACGGTGACGGGTGCAATCACGACAGTCGAGGACGTCGCGGCGCTGGCCCAGGCCATTCGCGGCGAGATCGGCAAGGCGGTGGTCGGGCAGGAACAGACCGTCGAGGTCCTGCTGGTCGGGCTGTTTGCGGGCGGGCATGTCCTGCTCGAAGGACCGCCGGGCACCGCCAAGACGCTACTCGCGCGCAGTTTTGCGCGCGTCATCGGGCTCGATTTCGGGCGCATCCAGTTCACGCCCGATCTGATGCCGGGCGACATTATCGGTGCCAATCTGTTCAACTTCCAGACCAGCACCTTCACGCTGACGCGCGGGCCGATCTTCACCGATCTGCTGCTGGCCGATGAAATCAACCGCACCCCGCCCAAGACGCAAGCGGCGTTGCTGGAGGCAATGCAGGAGCGCACGGTGACGATCGACGGCGAGAGCCTGTCGCTTGGCGAACGCTTCATGGTGGTGGCGACCCAGAACCCGATCGAACAGCAGGGCGTCTATCCACTGCCGGAGGCGCAGCTCGACCGCTTCCTGTTCAAACAGACCGTGGACTATCCGAGCGCGGCGGAGGAGCGCCGCATCATCGCCACGCATGGCGCGCACGGCCATGCGATGGAGCCTGCCGAATGGGGCGTTGCGGCCGTCGCCAATGCCGCCGCCATTGCCGATGCGATCACGGTGGTCGGGCAGGTGCGGCTGGTCGACGAGGTGATCGACTATATCGCCGCGCTGATCCGCGGCACGCGCGGTGTCGCCGATCTGCAAAGCGGCGCGAGCCCGCGTGCGGGCGCGATGCTGGCGGGCGCGGCGCGCGCCCGCGCGGCGATTGACGGGCGCGATTTCGTGATCCCCGACGATGTGAAGGCGCTGGCCCCGGCGCTGTTGCGTCACCGCCTGATCCTGTCGCCCGCCGCCGAGATCGACGGGCGCGCGATCGAGGATGTCGTCACCAGCATCATCGAAACGATCGAAGCGCCACGGTGATCTATCCGACGCGCACGGCGGTGCTGGCGGCGGCGGCGGGCGCACCGGTCGCCTTGCTGCTGGCGGTAGCGATGCCCGGGCGCTGGTTCGTCGGGCTCGCCTGGCCGATCGCCATATTGGTGACGACCGCCGTCGATGCGCTGGCCGGGCGGCGCGCGGGCACCGCCAAGATCAGCGTGCCGTCGAGCGCCTCGGTCGGCGCGACCGTGGAGGCGGTGGTCAGCGTCGCTCTCGATGGCGCGCGCGTGCCCGGCAGTGCCGAAGTTGCGCTTGCGCCGGGGCCGCTGGTGACGCTTGAAAATGACGGGCGGATGTGGATCGCGCTTCGGAACGGTCGCGGCGTGGCGGTCCTGCCGCTGGCAACGGTGCGGCGCGGGACGGCGCGGTTCGAGCAGTTGTGGTTGCGCTGGCGCGGGCCGCTCGGGCTGGCGTGGCAGCAGCGGGTGATTGCGACGGCCACGACCTTGCCGATCCTGCCCGACATCCGCCCGCTGCACGATCGCGGCGCGCAGATTTTCCAGCGGCACGCGCTGCAGGGCCTGATCGCGCAGATCGAGCGCGGCGACGGGGCCGATTTCGAGGCGCTGGTCGAGTTTCGCGCCGGCATGGACCGCCGCGCGATCGACTGGAAGCAGTCGGCGCGCCAGACCAAGCTCCACGCCAAGGAATTTCGTACCGAGCGCAACAACCAGATCGTGTTCGCGGTCGATGCCGGGCGGCAAATGTGCGAGCCGGTCGCCGGGCTGCCGCGCATCGATCGTGCGGTCTCGGCGATGTTGCTGACCGCGTGGGTTGCGCTGAAGCTGGGCGACCGCGTCGCGCTGCACGCCTTCGATTCGCGGCCCCGCATCGCCAGCGGGGTGGTGTCGGGGATGCCCGCCTTTGCCAATTTGCAACGGCTGGCGGCGGCGATCGAGTATAGCGGCGAGGAAACCAATTACACCTTCGCGCTGACCACGCTCGCGGCACGGCTGACGCGGCGTTCGATGATCGTGCTGTTCACCGAATTCACCGATCTGACCTCTGCCGATTTCATGGTGCGCGCGGCGGCGCGGATCGTCGGCACGCATCTGCTGCTGGTCGTGGTGCTGCGCGACGAGGAGCTGGAGCGCATCGCCGATGCGGCTCCGGTCACTGCCGACGATGTGACGCGCGCGGTGACGGCGGCGGCGTTGTTGCGCGACCGCAAGCTGGTGCTCACCCGCTTGCAGCATCTGGGGGTGCATGTGATCGAGGCCGAGCATGATCGCGTCGGCGAGCGGCTCGTCGCGGGTTATGTCGATTTGAAGCGGAGGAACCTGTTGTGACGGACATCGCCCCCGCCGCTGTTTCTGCGTTCGCGCCGCCGCAACCGGTGCTGGTGAATGCCAGCCGCTTCCGCGCCGCCCATGCGGCCGATTGGGAACGGCTGGAGTCTCTCATCTCGCGGATCGAGCGTCGCTCGGTGCGCGCGCTTCAGGATGAGGATTTGCTCGCGCTGCCCTTGCTGTATCGCTCGGCGCTGTCGTCGTTGGCGGTGGCGCGCGAAACTTCGCTCGACCGCGCGCTGATCGTCTATCTCGAACAGCTCTGCACCCGTGCGTATTTCCAGCTTTACGGCGTGCCGAGTTCGGCGCTGAGCCAGTTGGCGCGCTTCTTCCGCAATGCCTGGCCCGCCGCGATCCGTTCGATCTGGCGTGAGACTTTGGTCGCCTTTCTGTTGACGGTGGCGGCGGCAGTGGTCGGCTATGTGCTGGTGCGCGGCGATCCGAGCTGGTTCTTCGGCATCGTCGGCGATGGCATGGCGCAGGGGCGCGATCCATCGGCCTCGGTCGAAAGCCTGCGCCAGACGTTGTACAATACCAAGGATCAGGATGCGCTGGCCACCTTTGCCGCCTTCCTGTTCACCCACAATGCGCAGATTGCGATTTTCGCTTTTGCGCTGGGCTTTGCCTTTGGCGTGCCGACGGTGTTGCTGATCGTCTATAACGGCCTGACTTTGGGTGCGTTTCTCGCGGTGTTCGCGCCCAAGGGGCTGGGCTTCGGCTTCATTGGCTGGATCATGATCCACGGCACCACCGAAATGTTTGCGATCATCCTGTCGGGGGCGGCGGGGTTCCGCATCGGCACCGCGATCGCCTTTCCCGGACGCCAGGCGCGGATGGATGCGGCGGTGGCGGCGGGCAAAAGCGGGGCGACGGTGATGGCGGGCACGGTGGTGATGCTGGCGGTGGCCGGGGTGCTGGAAGGGATCGGGCGGCAGACGGTTACCGCCGATCTGTCGCGCTATGCGATCGGGCTGGCGATGCTGGCTGGCTGGCTACTGTATTTCTATCTGCCGAGGGGTCGCCATGGCGTTGTTCAGGCGTAACCGGACGCGCCGCCCGAAGGGCCCGCAATCGCTGCGGCGCAGCTTCGTCACGCCCGAAGGCGTCGATCTGCAAATCGAGCTGGGCGGGGCGGGAGTCCGCGCCGCCGCCTTCATGGTCGACGCGGTGGCGATGTTGATTCTGCTCATCTTGGCGACGATCGCCATCGTCTTGCTGTTCGTGGCGAGCAAGCAAAGCGCCCTGGCGATCCTGTGGTTGCTGGGCTTCTTCGCGTTGCGCAATGGCTGGTTCGCGCTGTTTGAGATGGGCGGGCGCGGGGCGACGCCAGGCAAGCGCTTGATGGGCCTGCGCGTCGTCGCGCGCGATGGCGCGCGGCTGACCGGGGGGGCGGTGATCGCGCGCAACGCAATGCGCGAGATCGAAGTGTTCCTGCCGCTCAGTTTCCTGATGTCGCAAGCGGTGCAGGGGTTGGCGGACAGTTTCGTGACGATCTTTGCGCTGGGGTGGAGCGGCATTTTCCTGTTCTTCCCGCTGTTCAACCGCGACCGGCTGCGGATCGGCGACCTCCTCGCCGGGACATGGGTGGTGCGCACCGTGCGCGGCGAGCTTGGCGCGGATCTGGTCGTCGCGAGCGAACGTGCGCGGCGCGTGTTTCCCGAAGCCGCGCTCGATCTGTACGGCGTCTACGAGTTGCAGACGCTGGAGGAGGTCCTGCGCAGCGGGCGCGAGGATGCCATCGCCACCGTCGCCGCCACGATCCGGCGCAAGGCGGGGCTACCGGACGATCATGACGATCGCGGCTTTCTCGACGATTATTATGCGGCCTTGTGCGGTCGACTTGAACGCGGACTGCTGGTCGGGCGGCGGCGTGCGGATAAATTCGCCTGAGCCGCAGCGATACCGCCCGATTTTCACGCGATTCGGACAGCTTTGCGGCAAGGCGCGCGCACCTTAGTGTTCGGAGGAATGCGCGTGCCCTCGCTGTCTTGGTCCACCACGCCGCATTGGCGCAATTACCACCACACGCAGGATCGGCTGCAGGTCGAAACTGCGGCGTTGATTCCGGGGCCTGGGCCGAGCGAGGCCATCCCGGCGCTGCGCAAGACCGCCGAATTGTTGGGCGCGGTGCTGGGGCATGCGGCGCAAAAGCGTGCACCGGTCAATGTGCTCGGTTCGGCCTGGTCGTTCAGCGACATTACCAAGGGGCCGGGCGGGCTGGCACAGACGACGCTGGCGCAACATATCTGGCGTGTCGATCCTGCGGATCTCGGTGCGGCGGCGGTGCACCGCGACCGCATGGTGCTGGCGCATGCGGGGACGACGATCCATGATCTGAATGCCTTTCTGGAACCCTCCCTCTCGTTGGCCACCTCGGGCGCGCATGACGGGCAAACGGTGGGGGGGATGCTGGGCACGGGCGTGCACGGTTCGGCGCTCAGCTATGGCGGTTTCCAAAATCACATTCGCGGGGTGCATATCGTAACGGGCCCGGGCGAATCGTGGTGGATCGAGCGCGGTCCGGTGCCTTGGCTCGCGGCGGCAACGGCGCGGACGCTGGCCAATCATGTTGTGCTGGAGGCTGACCTGTTCGAGGCGACGCTGGTCCATCTCGGTGGGCTCGGCGTCGTCAATGCCGTGCTGCTGGAGGCAGTGCCGGGCTTCGTCGTCGATCTGGTACGGGTAAAGCACCCGCTGACAGCCGCAGCGATCGCGCAATTGCAGGCGGGCGATTATGCGGGCTTCGCGCGCGAGGTGTGGCCGCCAAGCCGGGAAACGCCTTATTATATCGAGGTCATTCTCGATCCCTTTCACCCCTATGCCGGCTATCGGGGTGACGCCCACGATGCACTGGTGACGCTGTTCTACAAGCGCGAACCGAATCGCGTGGTCGCCCGGCTGGCGGCGCTGCCCGATGTTCCGCACGAACCGACCCATGAACCGCTCAACCTGCTCGGCCGGGCGCTCGCGGCGCAGCCCGAACAGGATTTGCTGCTGCCCTTGCCGCAGGCGGTGGCGTGGCTGGTCGCACAGGAGTTCAAGCCCGAGCCGGCACCGGGCGTGGCCCCCCGCCAATTGACCTGGGGCGGGGCCAATGGCCCGCATGTCCGCCAGAAAATCCTCGGATGGGAAATCGAACTGTACAATGCCGCTTATGCGATCGAGCGAGCACATTTAAGCACGACGCTGAAAACCATGCTGGATGCGTTCCATACCCATGGCGGCGGGCACCAGGTGTTCACGCTGCGCTTCGTCACCAAGGCTGCCGGGCTGATGGCCTTTACCCGTTTCGACGACACGGTGGTGATCAACATGGATGGGCTTCGCACCCTTAACAGCGCCGATGCCGCGCGGTGCGTGGCGCTGGCGCTGGAGCGCGAGGGCATCCCCTTCAGCCAGCATTGGGGCAAGCAGGGTGTCATCACCAGCACCCGGGTGATGCGCGACTTCGGGATGCCGAGCGACCCCCGCTCGCGCGCCGGGCGTTGGCGGGCGGCGCGTTATCGGCTGCTCTCGCCCGAGATGCGGGGCGTTGTGTGCAGCGATGCCTTGTCGGCCTGGGGCCTGGCATAGCGATCCAGCGCGGTGTCGAGCACCGCACGCATCCGCGGATCGCGAATGATCGCATCGATGCTGCGCGTGCCGCCCAGCGCACGCAGGCGGATGGCGTAGGGAGCCGCCTCCTGCTCCTCGCCGTTGAGGGTAAACGCCACAACCAGCGCGGCGAGGGTGACCGGGGCGTGCGGGAGATATTGCACAGCCTCGCGCAAGGCGGTCCGTGCGCGCGCGACTTCGCCACAGGCGAGCAGGCCGAGTCCTATTCCGGTCAACGCTTGCGGCCGCACTGCCGAACGCGGGTTCATCCGCAGCGCCTGCTCGAAGCGCGTGATCGCCCGCGCCGGCTTGGCACGCGCAATGTCGACCCACCCGCCCCAGAACAGGCTGGCCCCCGATGCCGGGTGAATCTCGAGCGCCCGCTCGATCAATTGATCGGCGATGTCGATGTCTCCGCCAATGCCGACCAGCGTTCCCGCCGCATAGCCGAGCACGAACGGATCATCGTCGCCGTAGCGCAGGCAATGTTCATAGTGAGCGAGGGCCGCCGCCCGCGTCGCCGCAGGATCGTCCGCCCAGCCGAAGGCGAAGGTGATCGAATGGCAAAAGGCGGCAAGGGCGCTCGCCCAGGCATTGTTCGGCTCCAGCACCAGCACTTGCCCGGCCAGCGCGATCGCCTCCTCCATCGGGGCCCGTTCCCACTGACGGAACAGCGCATTGGCCCGCCAATAGAGATGATAGGCATCGGCGGTCGTTACCGGTTGTGCTGCGGCCCGCGTGCGCTCGGCGATCTCGACCGAGGAGTCGATTTGTTGCGCGACCGTCGCCGCGATCTCGGCCTGCACGTCGAACAGGGCGTGCAGCGCCGTATCGAAGTGCTGGGTCCAGATCTGTTCGCGCACCACACCATCGGTCAGGCGCACCTGAATGCGGATGGTCCCGCTTTCCCGCTGCACGCTGCCTTCGAGCAGATAGCGCACGCCCAGTTCGCGGCAAAGCGGGCCGTGATCCAGTGGGCGTTCCACGCGCGGGCCGGCCAGCACCACGAACAGCGTCGAGAACCGCGAAAGCGCATCCCCGATTTCGTCCGTAAAGGCGGTGGCAAGCGCGATATCGTCGGGGGCGCTGGACCGGGTGCTGAACCCGATCACCCCGACCGACGGCTTGCGGGACGAGGGAGCGAAACCGTTGGCCAGCCCGGACGTGGCGGGTGCTTGTGCGCTTTGCGCCGATACCGGCGTATCGGATAGCGCGACTCGCTCCCACGCTTGCACGTGCACATGGTCAATCAGCGTGCGGACATGCTGGCGCTGTTCGCGGAGCCAATCCTCGAATCCGTCCTCGCCAGGCAAATCGAGGCCTTCCAGCAATTCTCCGGGATCGGCGAGGGCGGGGGTACGCACATTGGTGACGTCGGTGTGAAGTTCGCGCACATCGACATCGATCCGGTCGAGGTCCAGCCGAACTTTTACGGAGTCCGCGGAAAGGAGCGGTGGCTCACCGGCTCCATTGATCGCCAGCCGCAAATTGGACAGTTCTCGGCGCAAGCTGGCGCGGGCTTGATCGGGATCGCGGCCGCCCCACAGTTGCGCTTGCAGCCAGGCGCGCGAGCGTTCGCCCGAGCGCGCCAGGGCAATCAGGGCGAGCAAGGCAATGCCCTTGCGGCTGGTGATCTGCAGGCGGGTGCCGTCAGGCGCGAACAGCCCAAACGCACCGAGCAACCGCAAGCGATGCGGTGTCCTGTTCTCCATGACCCTGTTCCCCGCGTCGCGCTTTCCGCCTCGCCCCCGCGACGGCTTTCACGTTTTTCGGACTCCAGTAAAACATCGTGCGTAGGTCGCGTCTATCGGCAAGTGCGAAATGGGTCCGAAACGGTTTGGGGGCATGCCATGCTGAAGGTTCGCGCAATGCTGGTCGCGACGATCGCGCTGGCGCTTGGCGGCTGCGCCACGCGGGGCGCTCTCCATATCGATTGCCCGCAATTCACCAAATATATCATAAAGATGCCGCGTTCGCAGCTCGTCGAAGATATCCAGGCAGATGCCGGCGCGGGGGGGCTCCAGGTTCAAGCGCTGGCGGCCGACCCGCGCGCCCGCTTTTCGCTTGAGGCAAGCCTTGCCGCAGGCGCGCGCAACGCGATGCGGCCGAAAGCGCTGCGCGTGCCGGAGGCGGCGATCGCCGCGCCGCCGGGAGATGCCGTGCTGCTGCTGTCGGGCGGCGGGCAATGGGGGGCGTTCGGCGTCGGCTTTCTAGACCGGTTGCGCAGCGCCCATCCCGATCAGTTTCCCCGCGCCCGCACCATTACCGGGGTCAGCACTGGCGGATTGCAGGCGCTGTTTCTTGCGGTCGGCACCGATCAGGCGTTTGCCGCGCTGCGCCAGGCCTATGCGCCGGGCAGCGAGAGCGATATCGTAAATCGCAACCCGCAATGGCAGGCGGTGATTACGGGGTCGATCGCGGGGCTTGCTCCCCTGAAACGCAAGGTGCTCGCCGCTTTGTGTGTCGATGGCGACCCGGCAAAGGGCTGCCCGATGATCGATGCGCTGGCCTCCGATGCCAGCGCCGATGCCTTTATCGGCTTCGTCGATGCCGAAAGCGGCGATTTCTATTATGCGCCGATCAAGATGATGGCGCGCACCCTGCCCAAGGCGGAGGCCCAGCAGTGCATCGCTGGCGCGGCGATCGCCTCGGCGGCAATGCCGGTGTTTTTCCAGCAGGTGAAGGTGGGCGACCGCGTCTATTATGACGGGGGTGTGCGGCAATCGGTGTTCGAAACGAGGATAGCTGCCCAGGCTTATGCCGAGGGTCGCGCGGCGGCGGTGATGGCGCAGTCGTTGGGCATGGCAAATCCGCCCGCGCCGCCGATGCTGTACGTCGCGCGCAACGGGCCGACGGTGCTGACCGACGACGCATCGCCGCAAAAAGGGGCGGATGCGCTGACCAATGCGCTTCGCGCCGAGGCGATCGTGGTCAACCAGTTGGAGGTGCAGTCGATTGCCGATTTGCGGCTGGCCGATCCGACGGGGCCGATCAGGTTGGTGACGGCCGACGGGTTCGATCGGCCGCCGGGCTCGTGCGTCAAGGAACCAAAGGACGCGATGTTTTCGCCAAGCTTCATGGCGTGTCTTACCCGGTTTGGCGCGGCGCGCGCCGATCGGGTGCCGCCGTGGCGCGCCTTGTCGCCGATCGCGCCGGGCGCGGAGCCGAGCGCAGTGCGCCTCAGCCCACTCTCAGTCCGTTGACGCGTTTCGTTACAATTTCTCAATCTCGAAATTGACGCGAACTTGCAACGAAACTGTCATGGCTAATCCATAGCGCATCCCTCACCGGGACGGACACCGAGTTGGGGAAACAAAAATCATGTCGATTCGCACCGAGGCGCACACGCGCCTGCTCGGCGTAAGCGCGTTTGCGCTTGCCGCCTCGTTTTGCGCCACCGCCGCTGCTGCCGAAACCGCGCCCGCCGTTGCGGCGGAGCAGCGGGCCGAACCCGCCCCCAAGACGGATATCGCCGAAGGCTCCGACATTGTCGTCACCGCGACCAAGGCCAATGAGCTCGCCCCGGTCACGGCATCGCTGAAGACGACGCAGCCACAGGCGATCGTGTCGCGCTCGTTCATCGAGGATTCGCTGCCCGCTACGGTCGACTTCAACCAGATCGCGCTGATCACGCCGAGTGTTTCCAATTTCGGCGGCAATAACGGCATCGGCCTGTCCGAATCCAAGGCGCAGCTCCGCGGCTTCCAGGATGGCGAATATAACGTCACCTATGATGGCGTACCGTTCGGCGACACCAACGACCCGACGCACCATTCGACCACGTTCTTCCCGTCGAACACGATCGAAACGCTGATCGTCGATCGCGGCCCCGGCAACGCCAGCAATCTCGGCCAGGCGACTTTCGGCGGCACCTTCAACCTGTTCAGCCGCGCAACGCGCGACGACTTTGGCGGCCAGATCGTCGGCAGCTATGGCAGCTTCAACACCTATCTTGCGCGGGGCCTGTTGCAGACCGGCACCTTTGCCAATGGCGCGCAGGCGGTGTTCAGCGGTCAGTACGTCCATAGTGACGGACGTACGAGCTATTCGAAGTACCAGAATTACAATCTGTTCGGCAAAGTTGTCGTCCCGGTTGGGCCGGACGTGAAGCTGACCTTCATCGCGACCTATAACAAGAACCGCTTCAACCAGGCCGACAGCGACGGCTCGACACTGTATCAACAGTCGCTTTATGGTAAATATTACGGGTTGAACAACGATCCGAAGTCCTCCCAATATTATGGTTACAATCATACCGATAAGACGACGGATTTCGAAATCATCAAGCTGGAAGCGAACCTCGCGCCCGGAGCAGTGTTCGAGAACCGCACGTATACTTATTATTATGACAACGAGACGCTCTCGGCCAATGACGTGACGACCGTTCCGGGCACGGTCTACAATACGATCGCATCGGACGGTAAAACCAAGATTGTCGGTGACATTCCGGGCTACACCAAGACCAACAAATATCGGGTCTTTGGCGATATCGCCAAGGTGCGGATCGATCTCGCATCGTTCGCCACGATCACGGCCGGCGCATGGCTCGAATTCAGCCACACCTATCGCCAGCAGACCGACGTCGATCTCAATACCGGCGGCTTCAACTATGTCGAAAAAGCGGTCATCGCACCGGCTACGGGTCTCAACCCGGGGGCGGCGACACCGCTCTACGTGAAGTTCGACCAGAAATCGCGCGGCAATCATACCGAGGAATTCGTCGAGCTTGAGTTGCGCCCGATCGAGGGGCTGAAAATCACGCCTGGCTTCAAGCATGTTGATTTCGGCCGCAAGATCGACGCGCTGTACAATCAAACGACGCGCTATGCGCAGCGCAATTCCAATGACTACACCGCCGATTTGCCGTTCGTGACGATCAATTATCAGCCGACCAGCAATTTTTCGATTTATGGCCAATATGCCAAGGGCTTCCTCGCTCCGCCGCTGAGTCAGCTCTACGTTGCCAACACAACGTTCTCGAATGCGGTGCCGCAGAAGTCGACCAACTATCAGGCGGGCGCGGTGTACCACGGCGGCCATCTGTCGCTCGACGCCGATGTCTATGTCATCAACTTCACCAACAAATTCTACAGCTATACCGATACGTCGGGTCAAGGGCTCGGCACGATCTTCACCAACATCGGCGGCGCGTTGTACAAGGGCGTCGAGGGGCAGGTGACCTATGCCTTTGGCAACGGCCTCGCCGTGTTCGCCAACGCCTCGCGCAACTATGCCAAAACCACCGTCTATACCGATCCGGTGACGGGCAAGGTCGTCCCGCGCACGATCATCGGCAAGGCCCCGATGTCCACCGCAGCAGGCGGTGTGCTCTACAAGAACGGGCCGATCAAATTCTCGCTGACCGATAAATGGACTGGGCCGCAATATGCGGACCTTGCCAATACCTATCGCATTTCGCCGTACAACACGGTCAATCTGGCCACGAGCTACGATTTCGGGCGCATCCGTGTTGGCGTTGACGTCACCGACCTGCTCAATTCGCAAAAGGTGACGCAGATTGGGACGGGCAAGAACACCGCTGGCATTGGTGTCGTCAGCCCGCTCAACTTCGACCAATATTATTACCAGCCAGGCCGCGCGATCACCGGCCAGATCACCTACACCTTCTGATGAAGCGGGCCCTTCTCGCCGCAGTTGCGCTCTGCGTCGCTGCGGCACCCGCGCCCAAAGTGGTGCCCTTGCTCGAGGCGCGGGATCTCGATCCCGCGCTCGTCCTCCCGCCGCCGCCAGCGGCCAACAGCCTGCAGGCACTGGCCGAACTCGCCGAATTGCGTGCGGCGGGCGCGGCGCGCACGGCTGTCGATGAAGCCGATGCCCGACTCGACGGCGATACCAAGAACGCGACGATCTTCGCGGGCGTGCTTGGCCCCAAATTCGATCTCGACCGGCTGCCCGCGACTGCCGCGCTGCTGGCGCAGGTACGCGCGAGCGAGAAGGCGGCGGTCGATCGCGGAAAGGATCATTTCAAGCGCCCGCGCCCCTATATCGTCGATCCCGCGCTGAAGAGTTGCAAGCGCAATGACGATCCGCTGTCGAGCTATCCGAGCGGGCATACCTCGATGGCGTTTTCGATGGGTGAAACGCTGGCGCGACTGGTGCCCGAAAAGGCCGACGCGCTGCTGGCGCGTGCCGCACGCTATGGCCAGAGCCGGATCGTGTGCGAACAGCATTTCCGCAGCGATGTGAGCGCGGGGCAAATGCTGGGGGTGCTCATCGCCGAACGCTTGCTGGCGAAGCCGGAATTTCGCGCGGCGTTTGATGCTGCACGCCAGGAACTGGTGACCGCCGGCGTCGCCAAAGGCTAAGCCGCGCTCACGCGTGGCAATCGTAGGGTTACGCGCAAGCCCGGTGCATTGTCGGTGACCGCGACGGTGCCGCCATGCGCGGCCGTCACCGCCGCGACCAGGCTGAGCCCGAGCCCGTTGCCGGGCGTAGTGCGGCTGGCCTCCCCACGCGCGAAACGGTTGAGGATACGGGCATGGTCGCCGGGCGGCACTCCCGGCCCGGTATCGGCGACCGATACCGTCGCGGCGTGCGCGTCGCCGCCGAGCGAGACGGTCACCTGCGTGCGGGCCGGTGTGTGCAACAACGCGTTGTCGAGCAGGTTGATCAGGGCTTGCGCTATCAATTCGCGGTCGCCCAACACTTTGATGCCGGGTGCGATTGACCAGCAGAGGGTGCGCCCGCCATCGGCAAAGGCCGGCGCATAACTTTCGGCGATTTCGGTCACCAGCAGCGTCAGGTCGGTCACGACGAAGCCGCGCGCCAGCGCACCGCCCTCGACCTCGGCTATGCGCAGCAGGGCGGCGAACAGCGCCAGCACGGCATCGCCCTGTTCGATCGCGCGTTCCGCCGCCCCCTCAACCCGGCCGACCTGTTCGAGCTGGTTGCGCAGGCGCAGCAATGGCGTGCGCAGGTCATGTGCCACGTCGCTGGATACCTGGCGCAGATTGTCCATCAACTGCCCGATCCGGTCGAGCATGGTGTTGAGCGCTGATCCAACGGCATCGAATTCGTCGCGACGCTGGGAGATCGGCACGCGCTGTGCCATGTCCCCCGCCATGATGGCGCGCGCGACGCCGCTAATGCCATCGAGCCGCCGCTGGAGATAGCCGCCGAGCAACAAGGCGCCGATGACGCTAAGGCCGATGACCAGAACGAACGCACCGCCGAAGATCAGCACGATAGTGCGATCGATTCCGTCCATGCTCTCGCTGTCGCGCGCCACGACCAGGCGGAAGCCGCCGGTCAGATCGGTAGCATAGGCACGCGCGCGATCGGCCCCCTCGACCGGATCGACAAACACGATGTCCTGCAGTCCGGCTGGCGGCTTTCGGGCGTTCAAGCCGCCACCGACGCGGTGGCCGTTCCGATCGAACATCGCATAGCCATAAACGTTGATGGTGTTGCCGCCTTCGCGTCTGGCGATGGCGCGACGGATTTCGGGTAAGTCGCCTTCATTGAATTCATGCGCGAGAGCGGTCGCTTCGTCGACCAACGCGGCGTCCTGCTGGCGGCGAAATTGCGCGTCTGCGGCAATGTAAATCGCGATGCCGAGCAGCAGGATGGCAAGGGTGAACGCCGTCGAATAGGTAAAGGCAATACGATACGCCGCGCTTGCCTTGGCTCTACGCATCGGCGCGCATCCGATAGCCGGAGCCGCGGATCGTCTCGATCGGATCGTCACCGCCGAAGCCCTCGCGCAGTTTCGTGCGCAGGCGGCTGAGGTGGCTTTCCACGATGTTGGTTTGTGGATCGAAATGAAAACCCCACACGCGCTCCAGAAACATCGTTCGCGTGACCACGCGCCCCGCATGGCGCATCAACTGTTCGAGCAGGGCAAATTCGCGCGGCTGGAGATGTACCGGCTTGCCGCACCGCGTTACCTCGCGCCGCAGCAGATCGAGCGCGATTTCGCCAACCTCGATCCGCGTCGCCTGCTCGGGGCCGGGCACGCGTCGTGCGAGCGCATTGAGCCTGGCGGCGAGTTCGACAAAGGCGAAGGGCTTGACCAGATAATCGTCGGCTCCGGCATCGAGCCCGTCGACGCGGTCGGCAATGCCACCCAGCGCGGTCAGCACCAATACCGGGACCCGGTTCGGGATGGCGCGCAAGTCGCGAAGCACTTCCAGCCCGTCCAGGCCTGGTAACATCCGGTCCAGGATCACTGCGTCGAAGGTGGCATCGCTCGCCGCCTGCAATGCCAGGGGCCCGGTTGCGACCTGCGTCACTTTGTGACCGAGCGCAGTCAGTCCCTCGGCGATAAAGCGCGCGGTCTCGGTGTCGTCTTCGGCGAGCAAAATGTGCATGCGGGCTCTTTAATACGAAGCCTCCGACAAAGCGCTTGTGAAATGCCAATGTGCGTTACCGCATATGCGCTTTGCGAGGGGGTCGCGATTCTTCAATATTTTAATAATTACGTGTCGTCGCAATGAATGTAAACAATAATAAAGAATGATAAACATTATGTAATAAATTGTGACTTTGACGTAACCGAGGAGACATTGATTGTCCGATGCGGCCATTTCTTGTTGATGTGACAATGAGATTCAGATGACGTTCGTGAAATCCGAATTTGTCATTCGGAGTTCAACCCGATTTGTCTGGATTTGCCCATGCGCATCACCCTCATTGCAAAACTTCTTTCTACCACCTTGGCGGTGGTCACGCCCGCGTTCGCCCAAGCTCAAAGCACAAGTTCCGAGACGGCGGCGAATACGGATCAGGCGATCGCTGCCGACGCCCCGGTCGATATTGTCGTCACCGGGTCGCGCATTGCTCGCCCGGAACTCCAGCAGGCATCGCCCATCTCGGTCATTTCCAGCCAGGAGATCGCGCTGAGCGGCCAGATCAACGTTGAGAACATCTTGAAGGATCTGCCGCAGTTTGTTCCGAGCACCACGGCTGCCTCGAACAATCCCGGTGGCGGCGTGACCACGGCCGACCTGCGTGGACTGGGCGCGACGCGCACCTTGGTGCTCGTCAATGGGCGACGCTATATTTCCTACGACGCCAGCCAGATCGTCGATCTAAACACCATCCCGACCGGGCTGATCGAGCGGGTCGATCTTGTTACCGGGGGACGTTCAGCGGTCTATGGGTCGGACGCGGTCTCGGGTGTGGTTAATTTCCTCCTCAAGCAAAATTTCTCGGGCGTCCAGGCCAACGCCAATTATCGGATTACCGGCCAGGGCGATGGTGGGACGGCCGACGTCAATCTGCTGCTCGGACACAATTTCGATGGCGGTCGCGGCAACGTGACGCTGTACGTCGATTACACAAAGCGTAACCCGATTTTGCAGAGCGATCGCGGCTATTCGAATCAGGCCATGGTCGATGATGGGGCGGGCGGCCTTTCCGCAGGGGGGTCGGGTTCGATTCCCGGCACACGCTTTGCCATTGGCGGCGTCAGCCGCAAGTTCAATACCGACGGCAGCTATTCGACCTATAGCTCCAAGACCGACGCGTACAATTATGCGCCGTACAACTATCTGCAGGTGCCGCAGGAGCGTTTTCTCACCAGCGGCCAGGCGCATTATGACGTGAGCGACCACCTGACGCTCTATGCCGAGGGTCAGTACATCCACAACAAGGTGAAGAACCAGCTCGCACCGACGCCGTTCACCGGATCGGTACAGATCGACAATGATTCGTCGTTCCTCTCATCCTCTTCGCAAGCGTTGCTGAAGGCGGCGGACACCGATGGCGATGGTTATACGACGGCGACGATCTATCGCCGCATGACCGAGGTGGGCGATCGCATTTCGAGCGACGACAACACCGCCTATCGCGGCGTGTTCGGTGCCAAAGGCGAGATTACCGGCAACTGGAAATATGACGCCTATTTTAGCTATTCGCACACCCGTCAGGTCGAAACGCAGACCGGCAACATATCGCGCAAGCGTGTGTTGCAGGCGCTGAAGACCACCTATGATTCGTCGGGCAATTTGGTCTGTTCGGATACCAGCAACGGCTGCGTCCCGCTCAACATTTATGGCGCGGGCAATATCAGCAGCGCGGCCGCAGCCTTCATTTCGATCGACACGCGCAACGTCAGCGAAATCACCGAGAAGGTGGCGAGCGCGGCGATTACCAACGACAATCTGTTCGACCTTGGCGCAGGCCCGGCGGGGATTGCGATCGGTACCGAATATCGCGACGAATATGGCAGCTACAATCCCGATGCAGCGCTGTCGTCGGGGGACGTGGTCGGGTTTAACGGCAGCCAGGGCTTGTCGGGCGGATACAACGTCAAAGAGCTATACGGTGAAATCGAAGTGCCGCTGCTGGCGGACAAGCCGTTCATCCACAGCCTGGTTGCCAATGGCGCGTATCGCTATTCCTATTATTCCACCGCAGCCAAATCGGTGAGCACCTTCTCGGGCGGGCTCGTCTGGTCGCCGATCCGCGACATCAGCCTGCGCGGGCAGTTTTCGCGCGCGGTGCGGGCACCGACCGTGGCCAATCTGTATAGCGGCACCTCCCAGGATTTCCCGACCGCAACCGACCCGTGCACGCTAAAGGCCGCGATCGAGAACGCCAACCTCAAGGCAAGCTGCCTGGCGACGGGCGTTGGGGCCAGCGCGCTCGGAACGGATTTCAACAACGGATCGCAGATCGACTCGGTCACCGGCGGCAACAGCAATCTGCGCGAGGAAACGGCCAATACCTATACGGTCGGCGCGGTGCTGCAGCCGCGCTTCCTGAAGCGCTTCTCGCTGACCGTCGATTATTATCGCATCAACATCGCGAACTATATCTCCACCCCGGGCACGGCGAACATCATCACGGCTTGCTACGGCAATGCCGGGAACGGCTATGTCGCGTATAACAGTTCCTATTGTTCGCTGCTGCCGCGTGATGCCAACAGCTATGCGATCACGGGCGCGGTCAACCTGCTGGCCAATACCGGCGGGGCGAAGACGCGCGGGATCGATTTTGAGGCGCGCTATTCGGTGCCGCTCAAGATCGGCGCGGAGAATAGCAGCCTGTCGTTCCGCTTGAGCGGCACGCGTCTGCTGGCGTTCGACATCAATCCGGTGGCGTCGCTGCCCGATCTCAACGTCAGCTGCGCGGGCAAGTTCGGCGTCAATTGCGGCGACCCTTACGCGAAATGGCGTCTATCGGCGCGCACGACGCTCACCTCGGGGCCGGTGACGTTCTCGGTGCTCTATCGCTATCTGTCGCCAGTGGATGATGACTCGGGAAGCTATTCGGTCGATCACATCAAGGCCTATCATTATGTCGATACGACGCTGTCGTTCGACGTGATGAAGAAGTTCACCTGGACGCTGGGCGTTAACAACCTGTTCGATCGCCAGCCGCCGATCCTGGGCAGCAATCAGCAGCAGGCGAACACCTATCCGTCGACCTATGACCCGTATGGCCGGGCGTTCTTCACCGGCGTGTCGCTGAAGTTCTGAGGCAACGGACCGGAGCGTCTGTGACGGGCGCTCCGGTTTGGTATTGCGGCTTTAGAATTGGCCGCCGACGTTGAAGGTGAGCAGCTTGGTATCGTCGCCGCTTTGCTTGAGGAGCGCCTTGGCGAGATCGATGCGGAGCGGGCCGAACGGGGAATTCCAGTTGACGCCAATGCCGATCGAGACGCGCGGCTTGGGGCTGTTGCCGGCATAGCTCTCGCGATAGGCGCTCAACGCATAGGTATAAGGCGTACCGGTATTGGTGGTGGTCGTGTTGCCGCTCGAATCGAGGTACAGCAACGCGCCGCTGCTATTGGTATATTGCCGGGTCGAGGTGGTGCAGGCGACACCGGCGATGATCGCGGCGGCGCAACTGTCGGCCAGCGTCGGGGTCTTTACGCCACCGAACACCGCGCCGATATCGGCATAGATGGACGGACGCAGGCCCATTTCGCGCATCCCCGCGCCAAGCGGCAGTTCGAGTTCGAGGCGTCCGCGATAATAGGTGTCGCCGCCAAGCGCTTCGGAGGTGTTGTTGCTGGCTGCGGTCAGCGTCGCGGGGACGGTCGACGTGTCATAATATTGGCGGATGACACGCGGCCCGACCCCGCGAATGTCGAAGCCGCGCAATTGCGGGTCGCCCAGGAAGAAGCGGTCGGTCAGCCGCACATCCTGCCCGATGCCCATGATATGGCCGCCTTCGGCCTGCGCGTTGAGCACGAAGCCCGAGCCCAGCCCCCAATATTTCGCCGCGACGATGGTCGACCGCAGATAGCGCGTGTCGCCGCCCACCCCGGCAAAGTCCTGGCTGATCGACAGGCGCGAGCCCTTGGTCGGGTGGAGGCGGTTGTTGAGGCTGTCGAAAATGAACGAATAGCCGATCGAGGATGTCCAGCGATTGCCGATCGCGTCGCAGAGATAGGAACCCGCCAGCGCGACGTCGCAGACGCCGTTGGTGTAATAGGTCGCCTGGTCGAGCGACACTTGCTCGTAGCTAAGGCCATAGCGGGCCGACGCGGTCCAATATTCGTTGAGCGGGAGCCCTGCGCGGATCTGAAACCCGGTCGATACCTGCTTGTACGTGGTCGTCGTGCTGTCGCCGATCGTGTTGTACGACCGATAGTCGCGCCGGAAGATGTCGCCGCCGAGCGCGATGTTGGTGTTGAACAGATACGGTTCGGTAAAGCCCAGTTCGACCGATTTGGAATAGGTCGAGTAACTCACGCTCGCGCGCAACTCCTGGCCCTTGCCGCGAAAATTGCGTTGCGTGATCGACGCCTGGATGATGAACTTCTCAAGGCTCGAATAGCCCGCCGACAGCGACAGCTCGCCGGTCGATTTTTCCTGCAGGTCGGCGGTCAGCACGACCCGATCAGGCGCGGAGCCCTCGGTCTGCTTGATCTCGAACTTGTCCTGGAAATAGCCGAGCGAATTGATGCGATCCTGCGAACGCTTGACCTGGAAATTGCTGAAGGCGTCGCCTTCGGCCAGCCGGATCTCGCGTCGGATGATCTTGTCCTGCGTCTGGGTGTTGCCGTTGATATCGACGCGTTCGACGAAGGTGCGCTTGGCCTCGGCGATGTGGAAATTGATCCCCATCGTCAGCGTGTCCTTGTCGCGCTGGAAATCGGGATTGACGTCGGCAAATGCGTAGCCGAGCGCACCGGCTGCGGCGCTAAGCGAGTCCACCGCGGTTTCGACGCGCTTTGCGTTATACCACTCGCCCTTGGTGATGCCGAGGTTGGCGGCGACACGCTTGTTATCGAAGTCGCGAATGTCGCTGTCGACGGTCACATCCCCGAATGTGTAGCGTTTGCCCTCCTCGATCACGTAGGTGATGATGAAGTCCTTCTTGTCCGGCGTCAGCTCGGCCACCGCAGAGATGACCTTGAAGTCGGCATAGCCCTCGGTCAGGTAAAATTGCCGAAGCTTCTGCTGGTCATAGGCAAGCCGGTCCTGATCGTAGCTGGTGTTGGAACTCAGCATGGTCTTCAGGCGAACGGCCTTGGTTGCCATCTGTTCGCGCAGCTTGCTGTCGGGGAAGATGGTATTGCCGAGGATATTGATCTGGCGGACCTGCGATTTTGGTCCCTCGCTGATTTCGAAGACGAGATCGACGCGGTTCTGGTCGAGCGACACCATCTTGGGTTCGATCACGGCGGCGAAGCGGCCCTGGCGGCGATAGAGCTCGACGATCCGCGCAACATCCTGGCGCACGGCGGTGCGGGTGAAGATCTGGCGCGGGGCGAGTTTTACCTCCTTGGCGATCTTGTCCTCCTTCAACCGTTTGTTGCCCTCGAACAGCACGCGGTTGATGATCGGGTTTTCGCGCACCCGCAGCACGATCGCGCCGGTTTCGGCACCGCTGATCGACACGTCGGCGAACAGGTCGCTGGCGTAGAGGTCCTTGATCGCCTGATCGAGCGTTTCGTTGCTGAAGGCCTGGCCGACCCGCAGCTTGGTGTAGGACAGCACGGTTTCCGCCTCGAACCGCTGTGCGCCCTCGACCTGAAGCGACGCGATCGTGCGCGCTATCGCAGCAGGGTGTGGCGGTGGCGGCGTTTGGAGGGGGGGAGGCGTAACAGCGACGCCAGCGGAAGCTATAACGATCGGGCCAACGCCCAACACAAACAACATCAGTGCATCTCCAACCAGCGGCGGGGCTAGGCAGGGGATGTGTCCGGTGGATGTTCGGATTTTGCCGACACGCGCGCCGATACGTCGGCCGCAAAACATATGGTCGCGCGGCGGCGATCGGCGCGCTTGGCGGGTCGCCGTATGTCAGGGCCGCCAAGTGCGGGACATTTGATGGACATTTGGGGAGCGCACCAGACCGTTGCGCGCTGTCCCCATCCGGCGCGCATGTAGTGAAAGGCTTGCCATGTTTGTTGCCATCAAGAGTCCGCTCGTTCCTCCGCCGCAGCTCCCCGAGCAGCCCCCCTATATCGACAACCCGTTTGCGCCCGAGATTTTCGCGACCGGCTATTCGGGGCTGGCCAACCTCAATGGCGTGATCGTGCTGACGCTGGAAAGCGCGCGTTGCGATCATAGTCGTCCGCAGCCCGCGCTGGAGCGGGTCGTCGTCGGGCGCGTCGCCTTGACCACGACGGCGGCGCTGGAACTCGTGACCGGGCTCAACCAGTTCCTGGAGCAGCAGGGGTTCAGCCCGTCCAAAGTGCTGGCTGACGGGGCGACGTTCCAATGATGCTGCGCGCAATGTTGTTCGTCGCGCAGCATTGGTGGCGTTTGCTGCGCTGAACCGGGGCCTCGCGCGGAGCGGTTGCTCAGACCGGCAGCGTCACCCGCGCGAGCAGCCCGCCGGTCGGTCGGTTCTCGACCTTGGCCTCGCCGCCATGCGCACGGGCCACCGCGCGCACGCTGGCGAGGCCAAGGCCGGTGCCGCCAGTGTCGCGATTGCGCGATCGTTCCGCGCGGAAGAACGGTTCGAACGCGCGGACCAGGTCCGACGGCACCATGCCCGGCCCGTTGTCGCTGACTTCGACGATCGCGACATCGCGCTCGCGGCGCAGCGCGATCTGTGCGCTGCCGCCATAATGCACGGCGTTGGTCACGAGATTGGTGAGCAGCGCCTTTAGCGACGGGGCGTCGCCCTCCATGCTGATCGCTGGTCCCGGCAGGAGCGTAACGTCGCCGCCGCGATCGGCCGCGTCGGTCGCGACACTTTCGGCCAGCGAGCGCAAGTCGAGCCGCTGGCGGCGGACGTGGCGGGTCATTTCGCGGACAAAGGCCATCGCCGCGCCGATCCGCTCGCTCATTTCGCGAATATCGTCTTCCCCGGCGAGGCGGATCGCGTCGGGGGCTTTTTCCAGACGTAGCGACAGCCGCATCAGCGGGGTGCGCAGATCGTGCGCCACTGCAGCGATCAACGTCGTGCGATCCTCGACATAGCGGTTGAGGCGTTCCTGCATCTGGTTGAAGCTCGCCGCCGCTTCGGCGATTTCGGATGGGCCCGACAAGGTGAGCGGTGCGGCGCGGGGATCGCGACCGAGCCGATCGGCGGCCGCCGCGAACAGCGCGATCGGCTTTGCGATCCGGCGCGACATCGCCCAGGCCAGCGGGGCAATGCCGACCGCCGCCAGCACAAACCACAGGACGAAGCGCATGCGCCATGGGCTCAGCATGCGGTCGGTCGGCGTGATCACATGCCAACGACCATCGGGCTGCTGAACATAAACCCTGAAATCGCCGAACAATGCGTCATCCATCGCGCGGTGGCGTCGACGCTCGTCTGCCATGCCCATCGGCGGGGGCGGGTGAAACGCACCGATGATGGTCGGCCCCATCCGTTGATTGGATTGCACGACGACTGCTGTTTCGGGAAGGTGCAGATCGGTCGCGATCAGGTGGCCCAGCGCCAGATCGCGGGCGTCGTGGCTCGGTCCGGGTGGGGTGCCGGTCTCCTCGATCGCCAGGCGCTTGGTCGGATCACGACCGGACTGCGCGACCATCGCGATGCGGCTGGTCGTATAGATGACGGGCGCGGGCGGCGGCATCAGCAGAAACGCACCGAAATTGAGCAACTGGACGAGGATCACCGTCCCCAGCATTAAGCTGAAGATGCGCAGGAACAGCGGCCAGGAGCGCCGCAGGTCGACGGTTCGGTCGGCGGTCATGTGCGGGTCACGCTGGGGACGAAATAATAGCCCTCGTTGCGGATGGTGCGGATGATCTCGTCGTCGCGCGCCCGCAATTTGCGGCGCAGGCGGCTGACCTGCACGTCGATCGCGCGATCATAGGCCTCGCTATCGGGGCCGCGCGCATCCTCCAGCAGCGCATCGCGCGTCAGCACCCGGCGCGGGCGACGGACGAAAGCGCGCAGCACCGAAAATTCGCCGTCGGTCAAATCGACCAGCATGCCGCTGCCGTCGATCAACTCGCGCGCCGCGAAATCGACCCGCCAATCGAGGAAGCGATAGTGGCGCGGTTCTTCGGCGGCACCGTCGCGGGCACGCAGCGCCGCGCGCACCGTCGCCAGCACTTCGCGCGCGCTGCACGGTTTGGTGAGGTAATGGCTGGCCCCGATTTCGAGGCCGAGGATCCGGTCCGGTTCATCGCCGAGGGCGCTGAGAAACACGATCGGGGGGCCGCCGCGCAAGGCGATGCGGCGGCAGGCGGAAATGCCGTCCTCCCCCGGCATCATGATATCGAGCAGGATGAGCGCAATCGGGTGGCGGGCAAGCGCCATGTCCATTTCCTGTGCGCTGGCTGCGGTTTCCACGCGATAGCCGTGCTGGCCGAGGCTTTCGGTCAACAAGTTGCGAATGGCATGGTCGTCATCGACGATCAGCAAAGTTGGCGCGTCGGACGGAGGCGGGGTGGCCGGGGTCATCGCGCGGCGGTGCGACTGCGATGTGTCCGGGATATGTCCGTCAGGGCATGTTCGGGCGGGCGGATGCGCAGCGGCCTCGCTTTGTAACATGGGGGACATGGCCGGAAACAGGGCGGAAAAGAACGCAGCCCATGCGCGGGGCGCAGTTCGTCGCCGCAGCGTGTTCCCTTTCGGAGTTTCTCGACCATGACAGTTAGCGCCAATACTGCAATCTCCAGCACAAGCGGAGCCCGAATCGTCATCGTCGATGACGATCCCGGCGTGCGCGAGCTGCTCACCGAATTTCTCGTCGAAAACGGCTTCGGGGCCGAGGCCGTCGCCAATGGTGCTGCCCTGCGCGACCGGTTGGAGCGGCGCGAATGCGACCTGATTGTGCTCGACATCATGATGCCGGGCGAGGACGGGCTCTCGATCCTGCGCTCGCTGATGCACGATGCCGACGGGCCCGGCATCATCATGCTGTCCGCCATCTCGAGCGAGATCGACCGGATCGTCGCGCTGGAGATGGGGGCCGACGATTATGTCCTGAAACCCTCCACGCCGCGCGAGATCATGGCGCGCATTCGCTCGGTCTTGCGCCGTCGCGCGGGGACGGCGGCACGCGGCGGGGCGATCAGTGTCGGTCATGCAGCCCCCGCGCCGACCGATTGTTTCGCGTTCGCCGGCTGGACCTTCGATTCGCGCCGCCGCAAACTCACCGCGCCGGGCGGAGCAATCGTCGCTGTGACCGAAACCGAATATCGCATGCTCGCCATCTTTCTGCGCGATCCGCAAGTCGTCCACTCGCGCGAAAATCTCGCGGATCTGACCGGACGGGATAATCCCCATTGCAATGACCGCACGATCGACGTCCATGTCAGCCGCTTGCGGCGCAAGCTGTCGGTCAATGGCGGCGACGAGATCATCCGTACGGTGCGCAACCGGGGGTATTTGTTTCTGCCGCGTGTGGAGGCGCGGGTGGCCTGAAGCCAGGCAGATGCGGGGCGGGCCGCACGGTGCGATCCGCCCCGCCGCCGCATCAGAAGCCGAAGTGGATCGAGGCCACGAAGGTGCGCGGCGACCCGAAGGTGTAGCGCGTCGTGCTGGTGGAGTCGGTGCCGGTCGTCAGATTGCTGAAATAGCGTTCGTTGAACAGGTTGGCGACGTTGAGCTGGAAATAGGTCTGCGGCAGCCCAAGCTGTTTCAGCCCGATCCGCGCGTCGAGATCGACCGTGGTGTATCCGGGGGCGATCACGTCGTTGACGTCGGTCGCATAGCGGCGGCCGACATGCTTGACCTGCAGCCCGATTGCGATCGGGTCGAAATCGACTTGCACGCGCCCGCCATATTGCCATTTCGGCGTCTCGACGACGAATTTGCCGGCAGTGTTGGCGGTGACGAGACTGGTGCTCGGGTTGATGACATCGCTTTGCAACCGCGCATCGATGAACGAGCCGAAGCCATAGATCGACAGATGCTGCACGGGGGCGATGCCGATGCTGGCATCCACGCCCTTGCTCTTTACCGCGCCGACGTTGCGATCGGTGGTCAGCGTGCCGCCACCCTCGAGCTCGGTCGTGGTCGAGATGATGCGATTGTCGTAATAGGTGTACCAGCCCGCCACCTGCGCCTGGATCAAGGCGGTGGTGTAGCGCAGGCCAAGGTCGACCGTGTCGGTCTTTTCGGGCTTCACCGCACCGGTCGGTTTGATCTTCACATCGTCAAAGGCATACAGATTGTCGGTGCGCGGTGCCGAAAAACCCTTGGAATAGCTGGCAAAGGTGCTGAGGTGCGGGGTGATCGCGTAGGTCAGGCCGATATTGGGCAGCACCGCATTATAGGTCTTCACCCGGTTGTTGTACGGCAGGCCATAGGTCGCCGTGGTTGCATTGGCGGCTACCTGCGCCGCGGTCTGCGACGTGCAATAGGCATCGCTGGTGCTGCCGGGGATGGTGTAGCAATAATTGGTCAGGTTGCGGCGGAAGAACGGCGCACGCACGCCCAGCGCGACCTTCAGCTTCTCGTTCAGAAACGACCCGCGATATTCGCCCGAAAGCTGATGCAGGATCGCATAAGACAGCCGGTTGCGCTTCTGCAGCACGTTGCCGGCCGCATCGACCACGGCATAATCGCTCACGCCGTCGATCGCGCTGAACACATTATAGGGCTGGCCGGTCGCATCGAGCAGGCTCATTTCGCCGGTCTGGCGATGGCGTGCGCGGTCCCACGTATAGGCGAAGCGCACCGCATTGTCGGCGTCGAACTCGTATCGCAAATTGGCAATCGCGGTGAAGCGCTGCGTCCGCGTGTTCGAGGGCGAATAGACCCGCACATAATCCAGCGTGTCGCCATCGCCGTTAATGTCGACCCCGCTCGCCGTGCCCGCGCCCAAGCGCTGGAACTGATAGCTATAGATACCCGAAGCCGCCGCAGTCCCGCCAGCGTTGGTGGCATTGGCGTTGCTTTCGGCCAGCACCGAAGACCCGCCGCCATTGGCGCGCGTGAAGCTATAGGCACCGTCGAAGGTCAGCGTCAGCTTGGGCGTCAGCGTGATGCGCGAGTTGATCCGCACGTTGCCGGTATTGGACGGGTTGATCGCGGTCGCGGCCACGTTCGAGCAGGCCGATTTGTCGCTCTGGCTGGTGCCGTTGACGCCGCTTGCCGAGGGAAGTGAGCAACTCGCATCGTACAGGAAGGCGGAGGAGGTGTTGTTATACAGCGCGTCATACTGGCTCTTGCTGAGCGACAGCGTGTAGGGGTTGGAGGGGCTGATCGTCGACGGCACGACCGAGGTGCCCAGCACCGAACGGATATTGGACAGCGACGGGTTGCTGTACGAACTGTTGCGATTCTCGTTGTAATGGCCCGCGATCGAGATGAAGTCGCCATTGCTGCCCAGCGGTTGGTACAGTTTCCCGTTGAACTGCTTTTTGTCGAGGCTGCCATAGCCGCGATACTGGTCGTATGTTTCCTTGCTCGCCGAGAACCACGCCTTGGTCCCGAACGCGGTGAATACACCCGTGTTGAACAGGCCGAACACGCGGTTCATGTCATAGGTGCCGTGCGAATAGATCGCGGTTGCGCCCATCTTGTCGGTTGGGGTGAGCGAGCGATAGTTGACCGTGCCGCCCGATGCGCTCGCGGTCGGCGAATCGACATCGGTGGTGCCGAAATTGACGTTGACCTGCTCGATCAATTCGGGGTCGAGCTGCTGGTTTGAATAGATCGCGTAATTGCCGGAATCGTTGAGCGGAATGCCGTCGAAGGTCAGCGACACGCGCGCGCCGTCGAAGCCGCGAATGCGGAGCTGCCCGCCCGACGCACCATAGGGATCGCTATTGGTGAAATTGACGCCGGGGATCTGGTTGATCGTGTCGAGGATCGACTGGCCCGGAACGCGGTGGGCGATGAAGTCCTGCGTCAGCACCGCCTTTGCCTTGGGCGTGTCGGGAATTTCGATGCCGTTAATGCCCGTCGCGCGTTTGCCACTGACGACGATGTCGGTTTCGGCATCGATCGACCCGGTCGATTGGGCTGCTGCGAGCGTCGGCAAGCTGAGCCCCGCCATAGCAGCACTATACATAAGAGCTTTGCGCATTGTCTTCCCTTTTTTGAACTGCGCAGCGGAACGTTGTATCGTTCGCTGTCAATAATTCGGTGAAGAGTTCTTATGAAGGTTAGATAACAATGGCTATTTCGAAGATTTTTATAGAAAGTTATCCGACGGATGGTATTATTATAGACACAGATTGTTTCGTAATGTTACAAGCCTTGTAGAATTTACCGATACGTTGCTTGTAGTTGTTGAAGAAGATTTTGCCCCGCGGATTTTGCGGTCCGGGAGCGTCAGAACAGACGGCGCAGCGACAGGCTGACGGTGCGACCAAGCGGATCGAGTAGGTCCGGCTGGTACAGCAGCGGCGTGGCCCCATTTGCGTCGCGAACGGTCTGGCGGGTGTCGAGCATATTGCCGATCGCCAGGCTGACCCGCGTTGCCCGCGCCCAGGCTTGACCCGGAAAGCGTTGTTCAAGATTGGCGAAGATCCGCAGATCGAAGGTCGCCAGCGCCGAGAAATGCAGCGATCCGGCCGCGTCTGCGGTGGTGGTGACCGTCGTCGCACTCTTCCAGTTGCCGCTCAGGCGCAGCCCAACGCCATTGTCGATGATACCGGCGTCGACTTGCACCGCGTGGCGCGGCTGACCGCCGGTGCCGGTCGACCCGCCGTCGAGCAAGTCGATCGTCGCGCTGTCGTCACGCAGCACCAGCCGGTCGCGGAAGTACCAGCTATGGAAGGCCGAGAATTGCAGGCGCAGACTGTTGTCACCGCCGCCGCCACCAGGGCCGCCCGGCCCTCCCGGACCTCCAGGGCCGCCGGGGCCGCCAAAGCCCCCAGGGGGCGGTCCCATGCCATCGGGCGGCGGACCCATTCCCTCGGGTGGGGGACCGGGCGGCGGGCCGTCGCCATCACCGGGCGGCGGTGGGGCGAACGTATCGCGAGTCGACCGGCGACCCTCGACGACGATATCGTCGCCATCTTTGCCGGGGGCGGTACGGTCGGATTCGGGTGTGTCGTCGGCGACCGCGTGACCGGGCGGCTGCATCGGTCGGCCGGGTGGCGGGAAACCAGCGGGCGGGTGCCAATTGGCGGGAGGCTGCGGCCGCCTTGCCGGGCGCAGGACCTCCGAAAAGGTCAGGCCGGAGCGGATTTCTTGGCGGTATTCACGCGCGAAGTTCACGGGGCGTGCGTCGACTTCGACCAGAGTGCCCGACGCATCGCGGATATAGCGATCGGGAAACGCCGCCTCGACCGCCGCCGACAGCGTGGGCAGGCTGCCGATCGCATTGTCGGTGCGGCTGTCGATGTAATTCGCGCTCAGCGTCAACTTGGTCCTGGTGCGGGCGATCACCGCTGCCGACAGGCTGGCTTTGAACACATGGCGATCGTCGGCGGCGAGCGCGGACGAGCCACCGCTGATCTGCGTGACCGAAACTGTCTTGCCGCGCCTGTAATCGTACACCAGCACGTTGGCCGTGGTGATCGTCGGCGCGTTGAGTTGCTCGAGCGTCGGGGCAACGCGGTCCTCGTTCATCGACACGATGATGCTGATGCCCTTGCGCGGGGTCCAGTTGAGGCCGTAACCGAGCGTGCCCAGCGCGCCATAATCGGAAAGCCGCGTCGTGCCGACATTGACGTTCGCCGACAGCGTGCCGATCGTATCCAGAAAGTGCGCCTTGGTGCTGGTCAGCGGCACGTCGAGGCTGGCCTGCGCATTGAATTCGGAGCGGTTGAAGGTGCGCCCGCTGCTGGCATCGACACCCGTGCTGTCCGATTCCAGCGCGCTGAACGCGCCGCCCACGCGCAAGCTGGTGCGTAAAGGCCCCGCCGGAAGTGTGAGCAGCTTGCCCATTGCGACCACGCTGCCGCTTCCGGCATCGCTGATCGAGCTGGCATGTTGGCGCTGTGTGCTGCCAAGCGGGGTGCGCGAAGCGGTGTCGGTGGCCGTGCGGGTATCGCTATGGTCGAAGGTGCCGATCGCCGAAACCTGCCAGTTCTTGGACAGATCGGCATTGAGCGTGGCACCGCCATGCGCGGTTGCGGTTTCACTATGCTGGCGCAAGGCCTCGTCGGACAGGATGCTGCCAACCGCCATAGTCGGCAGGCCGTTCAACGCGTCGCTGGTTTGATAGCCGCCGTTCGCGTTGAAGGTCGCGGTGATGGTGTCGGAAAGGCGATGCGCATAGGTGCCATTCAGGGTGTAGCTGCGCGATGTCGGCTTGAGCGTGCGGTATGCGGTGTCGTCGATAAGGGTGTTGGTCGGTGTCACGTTACGCTCGCTTTGCAACAGCCGCGCGCTGGCGACCGCCTTGGCCGACAGGTTGAAGCGATCGCTGTCATGGATGCGGACGTAGCTCAGCACCGCTGCGCCATTCTCGCCCTCGCCCTCGGTTGCGAGGCCTCCCGTGAGATTGGCAACGCGCGCGATGAAGCGGCGGCGCAAGATGATGTTCACGACCTTGCGCTGCGCGTCATAGCCGTATTTCAGCGCGACCTCTTCAGGCAGGATATCGACGCGCAGGATCGATTCGGTCGGCAAATCGCCGATTTCGTTGACGCCCGAGATGCGCTTGCCGTTGACCAGCACGACCGGCGCGCTGCTGCTGTCGCGGCCCTGGTCGCTTTGGGTCTGGTCGGCCAGCGCATCGAGCAATTCGCTAATCGTGGATACGCCGTATGCCGCGACATCGGCCGGATTCAGCCGGTTTTCGGGGGGGATGTCGCCGATGACCGACCCGGGCAGCGCCCGCCCGGTAACGACGATGTCGTCGTTCGTGGCCTCTGTTTGCACGGGCGCTGCGGGTTCGGGCACGGGCGCAGCGCCCGTCTCCGCATAAGCGAGCGATGTCAGGCTGCAGCCGAGCAGCAACATCGTCAGCGCGGGTGGGGTGTGGCGGACCAGGCGGCGGGGTGTGGTGTGCATACGCCACGCGCGCTAGAATCGGTTTGTTTCGCATGGATTTCCGCGCGGCGGTTCGGACCGATGGGTGCTGCGCATGGCAGAAAATTGGCGCGCCCGGAGGGAGTCGAACCCCCGACCGAGGAGGTAGAAGCTCCTTGCTCTATCCAACTGAGCTACGGGCGCGCACCGGATTCGCCTGTAGCGTGGATTGCGGCGCAGCGAAACGGCCTTCATAACCGCCCGGCGAGGGCAGGGGCGGATCCGCATGACGACACCACAGAGCATCAACGCACGCGATCTGGCCGGGCGGCAGTTCCGTTATTTCGATTTCGTGATGGTGGCGTTCGTCGTTATCCTGCTGCTGTCGAACGTGATCGGCGCGGAGAAGCGCTCGGTTATCAACCTGCCGTGGATCGGGCTTTGGCCGTTCGGTGCGGGGATCCTGTTTTTCCCGATCTCCTATGTCATCGATGACGTGCTGACCGAGGTGTATGGCTATGCCCGCGCGCGGCGCGCGCTGTGGGCGGGGTTCGGCGCGTTGCTGTTCATGGCGGTTATGGAATGGACCGTGGTGCATCTGCCGGTCGCCCAGGGCTGGAACGGGCAGGCGGCGTATGAACGCGTGTTCGGCGCGGGCTGGCGGATCATCCTGGCGTCGATCACCGCCTTCTGGGTGGGGGATCTGCTCAATTCCTTCGTGCTCGCCAAGATGAAGATCGCCACCGGGGGCAAATATCTGTGGACGCGCACGATCGGCAGCACGATCGTGGGGGAGGGGGCGGACAGCCTGATCTTCTATCCGATCGCCTTTTACGGCTTGGCGGATTGGCCGGTCGAGCAGATCGGCATGGTGATGCTCAGCCAGTTCGTGCTGAAAGTGTCCTGGGAAGTGCTGCTGACGCCGGTGACCTATCTGGTGGTCAACGTGCTGAAGCGCAGCGAGGGCGTGGATGTTTACGACCGCGGGACGGACTTTTCACCGTTCCAGATTTAGGATCGATGCGGTTCGCGTGTTGAGAGAGGAACGCCTTTTCCTTCAACCGTTCGGAAGGGGGCAGAAGACCGAGTCGGTCCGTCTTTACGCCCCGACCAGTTCCAGCAAGCCCTCGAACATCCGCCGTCCATCATTGCCGCCATGCGCCGCAGTTTCGATGCGGCGCTCGGGATGCGGCATCAGGCCGAGCACATTGCCGGTCGCATTGAGCACGCCGGCAATGTTGCGCGCGGAGCCGTTGACCGGCTCGGCATAACGGAACGCGACGCGGCCTTCGCCTTCCAGGCGGTCGAGCGTTTCGGCATCGGCTGAATAATTGCCGTCATGATGCGCGACGGGGATGATGATCTGCTCGCCCGCGCCATAGCGGCTGGTGAACACGCTTTGTGCATTGTCGACGGTCAGCGCGACTTCGCGGCACACGAAATCGAGCCCGGCATTGCGCATCAGTGCGCCCGGCAGCAGCCCCGCCTCGGTCAACACCTGAAAGCCGTTGCAAATGCCGAGCACCGGCACGCCACGCTCGGCCGCCGCAGTTACCGCGCGCATGATCGCCGAGCGTGCGCCGATCGCGCCCGACCGCAGATAGTCGCCATAGGAAAAGCCGCCGGGCAGCGCGATCAGGCCGACGCCATCGGGCAGGTCGCTATCGGCATGCCACACCATCGTCGGCGCGACGCCGCTCACCTGGTGCAGTGCGGTCGCGATGTCGCGGTCGCAATTCGAGCCGGGAAAGACGATGACCGCGGTCTTCATACGCGTTCGATCCGATAGTTTTCGATGACGGTGTTGGCGAGCAATTCGCGGCACATCGCGTCGATCCGCTCGTCGCTGGTGTCGTCGGCAACGTCGAGTTCGATCAGCTTGCCTGCGCGCACATCGTTGACGCCGCCGAAGCCGAGGCCACCGAGCGCCTTGTGAATCGCGCGGCCCTGCGGATCGAGCACGCCGGGCTTCAGCGTGACGAAAATGCGGAGCTTCATGGGCATATCCTGGCTGCTGGTCGTTAGCGCGGCACCCTATGGCCCTGTGCGCGCCGTGTCGCAAGCGTCGTGTAGCGTCAGGGGTCAGTGGCGCGCGGTCTCGCGCGGTTCGAACCAATGGGGCAGGCCGAAGGATATGCGCGCGCCATAGCGGGCGATCGTCGTCTTGGGCCACGGGCCGGTGAGATAGAGCGGCGCATAGCCACCGGTATCGCGCCCTTCCAATTGCGCACGGACATGGTCGTCGCCGATCCAGCGTTCATCGCCCGCAAACGGCCGCCGCAAGGCCACCGCGCGCACGCGATTGCCGACCAAGATCTGATGATAATCGAACGAGTTGCGTTGCTCGCCGCGCGCGTCGGTCAACCACGCGGTGGCGAAATAGGTTGGCGTCCACGCGGCCCCGACCGGGGCCGGGAACACCACCATCCGCGCGGGTTGATGGGCCCCGACTGGTACGGGGTCGATCCGGATCGTCAGCGCGAGCAAAATCGGCAGCAGCGCGACCAGGGTCACCGGCCGCCGCCACGCATCGAGCACGAAACGCACGGCGAACAGCCCGAACAGCGGCAACACCCATTTGAAATAATGGACATTGTTGAAGCGCCACAGCCCGGTCGGCAGCAAATCGACATAAGCGAGCATCAGGATGACATAGACCGCCCCCGCCGCCGCGACCGCGAGCGTCACCGGCCGCCTTGCAGGCGGGGTCCACCAGGCGACGAGCATCCCGGCCCCGCCGAGCAGCAGCCACGGTGCCGCATCGAGCAACCCGACACCTTCGCCGAACCAGGCGCGTGGCTCGACCAGCAGGACATAGGCTTTCCAGCCGAGCCACGCGAAATTGAAGCCATATTGGGCCGAATAGAGCATGTAAGGGCTGGGGCGGAGGCCGTAGATTGCTACGAACAGCGTGGCCAGCACAGCGAAGGACAGGATGAAGCCGGCAGCGGCATAGAGTGCAGCCCGGCCGTCTCGCGCCCGGATCAGCGCGACGATGGCGAAGGCCCCGATGATCGCGCCGATGATGACGTCGCCGGGGCGGGCGAACGGGATCAGGCCGAGCGCCAGGCCGAGGATGCTCGCGGGCCAGCGAGATCCGCCCTGTGCGCGCTTTTCTTCAACGCTTCCCCGGCGCAGGCCGGGGCCCAATTGCGGCGTGGATCGTAAGGAAGCGCTGTCCGAGCCTATAACCGGCTCGCGACTGGGCCCCGGCCTGCGTCGGGGAAGTAGGAAGGGCCGGGGAAGGGAGAGGGGGGCGTCGAAGGACGACGTCTGATCCCACAGCCGCGCCATCGCCCCCAATGCCAGCCACAACAGCGCCGCCGCCGGTGTGCTCGTCCACGGCTCGATCCACACTTTGGCAATGTCGAATTGGGGGAGCGTCGTCGCGGCGAAGAGCAGCACGGCCCCCCATAGCGGCACGCCAAAACTGCGCGCCACGCTGCGAAAGCCGCCAAAGGCCAGTAGATAGCAAGCCAGATTGACGAAGAAAAACGGCTGGCTCGGCCACAGCTGCAGGAAGGGCAGGCCGAGCAACGGATAGAGCAGCGGGTAATAATGCTGGCTCGGGGCCAGATCGCCGGTCGCAAGCGCGGTCGCCGAGCGCACGTAGAGCGACTGGTCCTGCCAATCATGCCAGTACAGCGCGGCGGGGTCGGTGAGGCCTGCCCACCCGACCACGCGCAGCACGCTCAGCAGATAGACGACGGTCAGTGCCGCATAGGGCCACACAGCCGCCGGGGCGGCGGCCCGAAGCTGCCGCCACCCCGCCATGTGCTTATTTGCCCTTGCTCAGCCGATGCTTTTCGAGATCGAGCACGGCATTGTCGGCCCCTTCGGGCAGCAGCCCGAGACGGCGCGCAACTTCCTGATACGCCTCGACTTCACCGCCGAGATCGCGACGGAAGCGATCCTTGTCGAGTTTCTCGTTGGTGGTCATGTCCCACAGGCGGCAGCCATCGGGGCTGATTTCGTCGGCGAGCAGGATGCGCGGATAATCATTGTCCCACACCCGCCCGAATTCGAGTTTGAAATCGACCAGGCGAATGCCGATCCCGGCGAACAGCCCGCACAGGAAATCGTTGATGCGAATCGCCAGGTCGGCAATGTCGTGCATCTCTTCCTGCCCGGCCCAGCCGAACGCGGCGATATGCTCGTCGGTGATCATCGGATCGCCGAGCGCATCGTCCTTATAATAATATTCGATGATCGTGCGGGGAAGCTGGGTGCCTTCCTCAATGCCGAGTCGAGTCGAAATCGATCCGGCGGCGACATTGCGGACCACCACTTCGATCGGGATGATCTCGACCTGGCGGATCAACTGCTCGCGCATGTTGAGGCGGCGGATGAAGTGCGTCGGTACGCCGATCAGCCCGAGCAGGGTGAAGATATGCTCGGAAATCCGGTTGTTGAGCACGCCCTTGCCGCTGATCGTGCCCTTTTTCTGGGCGTTGAAGGCGGTTGCGTCATCCTTGAAATACTGGATCAGCGTCCCTGGCTCAGGCCCCTCATAGAGGATCTTGGCCTTGCCTTCGTAGATCTGGCGGCGGCGTGCCATGTGCGCGGATACCCCTAAAAACCAAAAGCTGAAAACGATAGGCCCCGGCGACGCGGGGAACGCGGGCCGGGGCGGTAAGGGTTCCGCTATATCGAATGCGCGGCGGCGGTGCAATCAGCTTGGGCGCAGGGCGCGGCGCTTCGCCCGTTACGCAACCGGTTCGTGTTCCTCGCGGGTCTCGTGCGCTTTCGGTGTTTCGTGGTGGAACCAACGCTGGACGATGCCGGTGTGTCCACCGTCGTCCTGTCGCGGGGCCGGGGGCAGGACGGGGGCGGCAGCGCCCTCGGTTCGCGCCAAAATCCAGCGGAGCAGCAACGCGCCGCCAAGCAGCAACGCCAGCCACGGCCCGATCCCAGCCAGCACCACCAGCAGCCCGGCGAGCGACGCCAGAAAGGTGTCGCCAGCGCTTTCAAAGGTCGCGGCGGGCGACGCCCCGATTCCCGGGATTCCGCCGTTGGAGCTGTATTGGAACAGCACCGGCACGCTCGCGGTGGCACCAGCGGCCCCCTGATCGACATCGCCGATCGTTGCGATCGCGCTGCGCAATCGATCGACCTTGGCGATGGCCAGTCCCTTCTGTTCGGGGGCGGTCGCGCCGCGAGCGCCGGATTCGGCATTGGCCAGGGCGTCGCGCAGGCGCGCCAGCACGACTCCGCCGCGTCCGCTCCCGTTGGCCGCGTCGGTCCCGGCGATGGTGGCGTCGGTCATCGTGCCGTGCGCGGCGTTCACCGTCTGCGCAGCGGCCTTGCCAAAGGCACGCGCCACCGTTGGGTCGAGCGTCATCGTGAGGGCGGCGGCGATCTCGTTATCGGTACCGACCGTATAGCGCATCGCCGTAATCCGGCACCGCGCCGGGCCGAGCTGATCGCAACCGCGCGCGTGGCTTTCCTGCACCGATTCGATCCGGCTGGCAGGCAGGCGGAAGGCGTAGCGATAGTCGAACCCGCCGTCGGGCGCGGGCAGCGCGGCGGCTTTACCAGATGCGGTCGATCCCGGGCCGCCGGGTGCGGAGACCCCATCGCATCCGCCAAGCAACAGTAATCCTGCGAGAAGCCTAGCGAATCGCATCGTCCACCCCCAATGCCCGCGACCGCATAGCAGTTTTGGACCCGCAGGGCACGCTGGGTCAGGTCACCGCATTGCGTTGTGCGAAGGCTGGGTCATGGTGCGCGCCGCTTGCCAGGATGTCCCCGAGGATCGCTCCGGCGCGCCATACGTCCTCGAATCCGAGGTAGAGCGGAGTCAGGCCAAAGCGCACAATGTCGGGGTCGCGAAAGTCGCCGATCACGCCGCGCGCGATCAGCGCCTGGCACAGCGCATAGGCCTGGGGATGGCGGAACGAAATATGGCTGCCGCGCCGTTCGGGATCGGCGGGGCTGACGCATTCGAGGTTCAGGCGCGCACCGATGGCGGCGAATTGGTCGAACAGCGCCGCGCTCTTCTTCGCCACCGCCTGTTGATCGACGTCGCGCCACAGGTCGACTCCCGCCTCCAGCCCCGCCATCCCCAGCATCGAAGGGGTGCCCGCCAACCAGCGTTTCATGCCGCTGGCCGGTTGATAGGCATCGGTAAAATCGAACGGCGCGGCATGGCCCATCCAACCCGATAGCGGGCTTGCCAAGCGTTCCTGCAAGCGTCGCGCGACGAACAGGAATGCCGGGGCACCGGGGCCGCCATTGAGATATTTATACCCGCAGCCCACCGCGAGATCGGCTCCGGCCGCGTTGAGATCGACCGGGACCGCGCCGACGCTGTGGCTAAGGTCCCATAGTGTCAGCGCCCCGGCGGCATGGGCAGCGGCGGTCCACGACGCCATGTCGAAGCGCTCGGCGGTTTTGTAATGGACATGGGTGAGCAGGACGACCGCAGTGTCGCCGTCGATCGCACCGCTGAGCGCGCCCCGCGCAACCGCGTTCAGCCGGGCACCGGCCACGCAGCCGACCGCGCCCTCGGCGATGTGCAGGTCGGTCGGGAAATTGCCGGTTTCGCTAACGATGGTGCGGCGCGCGGGATCGTGGCGAAGCGCGGCGACGAGCAGCTTGAACAGGTTGACCGAGGTGGAATCGGCGACGATCACTTCGTCGGGCTCGGCCCCGATCAGCGCCGCGATCTTGCCGCCAATGCGCTGCGGGGCGTCGATCCAGCCTTCGTTCCAGCTGCGGATCAGCCGCTCGCCCCATTGCCGCCCGGCCATGTCGGCGAGCGCGGGCGCGGTGTCGCTGGGCAAGGGGCCAAGCGAATTGCCGTCGAGATAGATCACGCCCTCGGGCAGCGCGAACCGGTCGCGATAGCCGCGCAGCGGATCGGCGGCGTCGCGCGCGCGCGCTTCGTCGCGCGTCATTGGGCCAGCGCGCTGCGGATCAGCGCCTTAGCTTGCGCCCAGGCCGCCGTCTCCGGCGCGATCAGTTCGACATGGCCGGTACGCTCCACAATGTGCAGCGCGGCGCGGTCGCCCTTGGCGCGGGCCTGATCGACATAGCCGGTGCCGAGGCGCAGCGGAATGATCGCGTCGGCCCGTCCGTTCACCAAATCCTGCGGCACGCCGAGCGGCAGTAGGCGCGGCACCGAGGTATCGGCATAAACATCGCTGCGGGTGCCGGGCTTGCCGACCAGGTGCGACACGACGTCCGTGCCACACCCATTGTCGGGGCTGGCGGCGGTCGCTTCGAGATCGGGCAACCCGCCGAGGCTTACGACATGGCTGATCTTGATCGGGTGGGCGCTGTACAAGGGGCTGTCCTTGGGCAAGCGCGACCGTCCGGCCAGCCACAGCGCCAGGTGTCCGCCGGCCGAATGGCCGACCGCGACGATATGGGTAGTGTCGAGATGAAAGCGCTCGGCGTGGGACGCGAGCGCGTCGGCGGCGGTCGCGGCATCGAGAAAGGTTCCGGGATAGCCCCCGCCCGGACGATCCACCCCGCGATATTCGATATTCCACACCGCGATCCCGCTTTTGCGAAGATCGTCGGCGATCCAGTTCATCAGGCTGCGGTCGGCGATGCTGGTGGTCCAGCAGCCGCCATGCACCATCAGCACGACGGGATGGCGGCCGACCCCTGCGGGGAGCCACACGTCCACCTTTTGCAGTGCATCCGTACCATAGGCGATCGTCGCATCGGGCTTCGGCTGTGCCCGTCCGGTCAAGTCGGGCCAGCTGAGCAAGGGCGGTTCGGGCGTGCGCGGAGTATCGGGCATGGCACCTGCGGGCAAAGTGAGAAGGGCAAGCGAGAGCAACCGGATCATGTCCGCAGGGTGTAATCGCCACGCGACCATCTCGCCACCTGCGAATGCGGCTGCTATCGCGGAGCTATGCCGACCGATTTGACCGATCCCTTCCAGGCCATCGTGGACTCACCCTTCGATAGCGCGCTCAGCGACCGCTATCTGGTCTATGCCCTGTCGACGATCACCGCGCGTTCGCTACCCGACGTGCGCGACGGCATGAAACCGGTGCACCGCCGGTTGTTGTGGGCGATGCGCCAACTGCGGATGGACCCGAACACCGCCTATAAGAAATCGGCGCGCGTCGTTGGCGAAGTGATCGGCAAATATCATCCGCATGGCGATTCCTCGGTCTATGACGCGATGGTCCGGCTCGCGCAGGATTTTTCGGTGCGCTATCCGCTGGTTGAGGGGCAGGGGAATTTCGGCAATATCGACGGCGATAACGCCGCTGCCTTCCGCTATACCGAGGCGCGGCTGACGCAAGTCGCCATGGATTTGATGGAAGGGCTCGACGAAGACGCCGTCGGCTTCAAACCCACCTATAATAATGAAGAGCAGGAGCCCGAGCTTTTCCCTGGAGCTTTCCCGAACCTGCTCGCAAACGGTGCGGCGGGAATCGCGGTTGGCATGGCCACCAGCATCCCGCCGCACAACGCCGCCGAACTGTTCGACGCGGCGATCCTGCTGATCGACAATCCGCACGCCGAGGATGCGGCGCTGCTGGAGCATATCAAGGGCCCCGATTTCCCGACCGGTGGGTTGGTCGTCGACAGCCCGGCGTCGATTGCCGAGGCCTATGCTACAGGTCGCGGCGGCTTCCGCGTGCGCGCGCGCTGGCATGTCGAGGATCAGGGGCGCGGCACCTGGAACGCGATCGTCACCGAAATCCCCTACGGCATCCAGAAGGGCAAATTGATCGAGCAGATCGCGGCGATCGTCAACGACAAGAAGCTGCCGATCCTGGCCGACATCCGCGACGAATCGGATTCGGAAATCCGCATCGTCATCGAACCGCGCAGTCGCACGGTCGAGGCCGATATGCTGATGGAAAGCCTGTTCAAGATGTCGGACCTGGAAGTCCGCTTCAGCCTCAACCTCAACGTGCTCGACGCCAACCGCACCCCGCGCGTGATGAGCCTGCGCCAGGCGTTGCAGGAATGGGTGGCGCATCAGTTCATCGTGCTGCAACGGCGCACCACGCATCGCCTGTCCAAGATCGCCGACCGGATCGAGCTGCTGCACGGCTATATCGTCGCCTATCTCAACCTCGACCGCGTGATCGAGATCATCCGCACCGAGGATGAGCCCAAGCCGGTGATGATGGCCGAGTTCGAGCTGAACGAGCGCCAGGCCGAGGCGATCCTCAACATGCGGCTGCGCAGCTTGCGGCGGCTGGAGGAAATGGAGTTGCGCAAGGAGCGCGACACGCTGGAAGCGGAGCGGGCCGGGCTGGAGGCACTGCTCGGCAGCGAGGCGCGGCAGCGCACGCGGCTGAAGCGCGACTTCACCAAATTGCGCGAGCGCTATGGCCCCGAGACCAAGCTCGGCAAGCGCCGCACCACCGTCGCCGAGGCGGCCCCGGCGCGTGATATCCCGCTCGAGGCGATGATCGAGCGCGAGCCGATTACCGTGATCCTGTCGCAGCGCGGCTGGATCCGCGCGATGAAGGGGCATGTCGATGCCGCAGGAGTTGCGGCGGTGAAGTTCAAGGAAGGCGATGCGGCGCTGTTCGATTTCACCGCGCATACCACCGACAAGATCATCGTCGCGGCCGAAAACGGGCGATTTTACACGCTGGCGGCCGACAAATTGCCCGGCGGGCGCGGCTTTGGCGAGCCGGTGCGGTTGATGATCGATCTCGATGGTGAAATCGGGATCGTAGGGATCTTCCGCGCCGGCATTTCGGAGAAGCTGCTGGTCGCGGCGAGTGACGGTCGCGGCTTCATCGTCCGCACCGCCGACATCCTCGCGGAGACGCGCAAGGGCAAGACCGTGGTGACGCCGCGGATCGGGGCCAAGCTCAAGGTCGTCCGCCCGGTTGCGCCCGAGGCGGATTATATCGCTGCAATAGGCGATAATCGGCGCTTGCTGGTGTTTCCGCTGTCCGAGCTGGCAGAGATGGCGCGCGGGCAGGGGGTGCAGCTGATGCGCTTCCGGGATGGAGGGCTATCCGACGCGATCGCCTTCGTTTTTGCCGAAGGATTGAGCTGGCCAATGGGCGGCGAGAGCGGCCGCATCCGTACCGAAACCGATCTTGCGCCGTGGCGTGCCGCGCGCGGTGCTGCCGGCCGAATGCCACCCAATGGATTCCCCCGCGATAACCGCTTCTAGCGGGCGCAAATGCCAACGGTGTCATTTCACCAACGTACTGAAAAATCGGAAGGTTGAGCGGGTTCTTAACGATTTGACGCTACCGTCACGGCAATGGCGCTCGTTCCGCACCCTGTTTTGGCCCTCTCAACTGCGGCGGATGCGCTGACGCAGGATAATGCTGACGCGCCATCGCTCATGCTCGCCTCGCGGGTGATTGAGTTGCTTCCCATCCCCGCAGCGATGCTGTCGCTGCAGGACATCGGCATCGCGGTCATAGCGGTCAATCGTGCCTATGAAATGGCGGGTCTTGGCATTGGCGATCGTCGGCGCTCGCTGGTCGGGCAAATCGAGGGACGAATCGAGGCGTTTATCAGGGGCGATTCGCTGCGCGCGGAGTTCCAGGTCGAATATGGCGACGCCGTCGATTGCCATTATTATCAGGCAACGTTGGCGCGGCTGGCGCGCAACGCCGATCAGCGGTGTGTCTTGATTCTGGTCGATCAGACCGCCGAGCTGCGCACCGAACACAATTTGCGTCGGGAAATGCTGACCGACAGCCTGACCGGCCTGCCCAACAGGGCCGGTTTCAGCGATCGACTCGAGACGTTATTGGACGATCCGGCGTCGCGCACCGACTATGCGGTGCTGGTCGTCGATCTCGACCGTTTCAGCCGCGTAAATGCCTGCCTGGGATCGATGGCCGGGGACGAGTTGCTGATCACGGTTGCCCGGCGCTTGAAGGGGGCCTTGCGCGCGCAGGACGTGCTGGCGCGCACCGGCGGTGACGAATTCGGGATTCTGTTGACGTTGGAGGATGGCCCAAGCGACGCCGACCACGTCGCCAAGCGCATCCAGGGAGCGCTTTCCACCCCCTTCCGCCTGTCCGATTTCGAAATTCGTGTCGCCTGCTCGATCGGTATCGCGTTCGGCACGGCGGCGATCGACGATGGCGAGGAGTTGATCCGGCACGCCCAGTTTGCGGTAAAACGCTCGAAGGGCACGGGCAAGACCGAGGCGTATCAGACGCAGGCGTTCGACATTGCGCGCGAGCAATTCGGCATGGAAACCGCGCTGCGCCGCGCGATCGAGCGCGGGCAGATGCGGCTGACCTATCAACCGATCTGCGATCTCGCGACCGGGCGACTGGTGTCGTTCGAATCGCTGGCGCGCTGGCGCGATGAAGCGGGAGTTGAGTATTCGCCCAATGATTTCATCCCCGTGGCCGAAGAATCGGGGCTGATCGTTCCGCTGGGTCGCTGGGCGATCCAGGAAGCGGCGGCGACGCTGGCGCAGTGGGATGCGCGGATGGGGGGCGATTGCGGGGTCAAGCTCGCGGTCAACCTGTCCGCTATCCAGTTGCAGCGCGATGCGATCGCGCCGGTCGTACAGTCGGCGCTTGCCGCCTACGGCCTGGACGGATCGCGCTTTACGCTGGAACTGACCGAAAGCGCGCTGGTGACCGACCCGGACCGCATGGCCGGCATCATGCACGCGCTGAAGGCGCTCGGCACCACCATCGCGATGGACGATTTCGGCACCGGCTATTCCAACCTCGCCTATCTTCAGAAACTGCCGATCGACATCCTCAAGATCGACCGCAGCTTCGTGACGGGGATGCTCGCCGATCGCGACAAGATCGCGATCGTGCGCGCGATTCTGTCGCTCGCACAGGCGCTCGGCATGAAGACCACCGCCGAGGGAATCGAGACCAACGAGCTGTCGCAAACGCTGGCGGCGTTGGGGTGCACCTACGGACAGGGCTATCTCTATGCCCGCCCGCTGGAGGCGGAAGCCGCCTATGCGATGCTGGAATCGCTCAGGAATTGAGCGACGGCGGCGTCGGCAATGGCATTGGCGCGCTCGGCTGAGGGGAAATCCTCGGCGATCCACTGATGTTCGACCAGCTTGAGCAACCGCGCGACATCGGGCCCCTTGTCGACTCCGCGCGCGACCAGCGCTCCGCCGTTGACGGGGAAGGTCGGCGCAACCCAATCGAGAATCTGGCGCACCGCCAGCACACGCTCCATCGCCGCCGGGATATGCAGCAGCACGCGGTCGATCGCGCCTTCCCGGCCCAGGCGATAGGAGAGCGCCTGCGGGGCGGCGAGATCGGGCGTGAGCGCCGAGACGATGCGTTTGCGCTGCGCGTTCGAGAGTTTCAACCGTGCGGCGACATCCTCGCCGACCTTCGCATCGCGCGGCAGCATAGCGGCGAGGCGACGGATCGGATCGGGGGTGAGGCCCGCCAGCGTTTCGCTGCCCGCAACGTCGGCAAAGGCCTCGACACCCTCGGCGGTGATTTCGGGCAGGACCGGGCGGAAGATGCCGCGCTCGACCATCAGCCGCAGTGTCGCCACCGCATTGGGGGCGACCAGCAGCTTGAGCAGCTCCGCCGCGATCCGTTCGCGGGACAGCGCCATCAAATCGTTGGCGCGCGCAGTGCAGGCGTCCAGCCCCGCCGCATCCGGCATATCGCCAAAGCGCGCGTGGAAGCGGAAGAAGCGCAGGATGCGCAGATGATCTTCGGCGATGCGCTGCAACGGATCGCCGATGAAGCGCACGCGGTGCGCCGCCAGATCGGCAAGGCCGCCGAAATAATCGAAGATCTCGCCCGTTTGCGGATCGGCATAGAGCGCGTTGATCGTGAAATCGCGCCGCGCGGCATCCTCCCGCCAATCATCGGTAAAGGCGACGGTGGCGTGGCGTCCGTCGGTTGCAACGTCGCTGCGCAGCGTGGTGACCTCGACCGGAGAGCCATCCGCCAGCACCGCCGTGATCGTGCCATGGGCAAGACCCATCGGCACTGCGCGAATCCGCGCGCGGGCGAGCAGGTCGATCACATCCTCGGGCGGGTGGCGCGTGGCCAGATCGACATCGGCGACGTCCAGCCCGAGCAGCGAATCGCGCACCGCGCCGCCGACGAAGCGCGCGTCGCCACGCGCAGTCCCGAGCACCGCGCATAATTCGGCCAGCCCCGCGCGCTGCCGCCACGGAGCGTCGGGCAGCGTCAGGCCGTCCATCGCAGCCGCCGGGAGAGGTTGACGATCATCGCGGCGGTGGCGCCCCAGATGCGATGGTCCCCCCAGAAAATTTCATAATAATGGCGGTTGCGGCCCTGCCACTCGACGCTCGCCTCGATGTGGTTGCCCGAGTCGAGCAGGAAACCGAGCGGGACCTCGAACACTTCGGCGACTTCAGCGGCGGCGGGGATGAACGCCAGATCGGGCGGCACTACGCCGATCACCGGCGTCACCTCGAACCCGGTGACGGTGCGGTAGCGGTCCGCTTCGCCGACGATGCGGACGTGCGTGCGCGGCAAGGCAATTTCTTCCTCTGCTTCGCGCAAGGCCGCCGCAACCGGCCCGGCATCGCCCGGATCGATCCGGCCGCCGGGAAAGGCAATCTGCCCGGCATGGCGCGACAGCGTGTCGGTGCGCCGCGTCAGGATCACTCCCGGTTCGGCGCGATCGGTGACCGGGATCAGCACCGCGGCCTGCGTCAGCGCGGTGACGATCGCATCGGGATCGACATGGTCGCCGGTCAACAGCACCGTATCGGCATGGCCATTGGCGAGCGCCTGCTGCAAACGGGACACGAGCGTCATGCGGAGGGCTCCAACGGGAAGAATGCGCCTGCGCTCCACACGCCGGGCGGCACGTCGCCACCGTCGATCGCCCGTTGCGCCAACTCGTAATAAACTGTGCGCGCCACCACCGCGTCGAGCCCGGCACGCACGTGCAGATAGGGGCGCGGACCATCCTCGCGCGGCTCGAAACGTAGCGCATGATCGGCATCGGCGGTGACCAGATCGCCGGTATTGAGCCGGAAGGTGAGCGTCGCCACTTTGCCTTCGCCCGACACCTTCATTTCCACCGCAACGAACGGCGCATCCTCGACCACGATGTCGAGCTTCTCGACCGGGGTGACCAGAACATAGCCGCCATCGGCTTCGCGCCGGAGGATCGTCGAGAACAGCCGCACCATCGCCTCTCGCCCGATCGGAGAGCCCTGATGGAACCAGGTGCCATCACGCGCGATGCGCATTTCGCTGTCGCCGCAATGCGTGGGATTCCAGCGCTCGACCGGCGGCAATTTGCGCGCTTCGGCAAGGCGCGCAATGTCGGCGAGCGACAAAGCGGCGAGATCGGGGATCGGCTCCATCGGCATGTCAGCGGCGGTAGGGCAGGCGGGTCGTTGCGTAAACCCGCGTCAGGCCAGCGCGACGATCCGTGGCGCGAGCAGGCCCGCCCCGCTCGGCACTTTGTCGCCGCGCGCGAGCAGACGATGCCGCTCGACCGGGCCGGGCACGCGCCATTCCGCCGTGCGCGCGGCATCGAAACCGAAGAAGCGGCCATAATATTCGGGATCGCCGATCAGCGTGATTGCATCCGCCAGGCCAGCACCCTCCGCCGCCGCAAGCGCTTGCGCGGTGAGCGCGCGCCCGATGCCGCCTTGCTGCCGCCCGGGTTCGACCGCGACCGGGCCAAGCTGCACCATCGCCACGTCGCGCCCGTCATCCCCGACAAAGCGAATCGGCCAGCATTGGATCGTGCCGACCAACGCGCCATCGTCGAGCGCTGCGAAGCTCAGGGCCGGAATCGCCTCCATCCCTGCGCGAATGCGATAGGCGGTGCGCTCCTGTCGGTTCGCGCCGAAGGCACGGTCGAGCAATCCCTCGACCGCAGCGGGCGCAACATCGGCAATCGGCACATATTCGATCACGGCGATTTCCTCGTCCCCTCGGTGTCCCGCTGGAACGGGCCCATAGACCGAAGGGGCCGCGCGCTTTAGCCTCCACCGCGCTGAACGCAAGGCGAATGGGGAGAGTCTTCGTGAAACTTTATGATGCCGCCTGGGCACCAAGCCCGCGACGCGTTCGCATCTATCTGGCGGAAAAGGGAATCGAGGTTGACCGCGTGCCGGTCGATCTGCGCTGCGATGAACATTTGGGCGAGGCCTTTCTGCGGATCAATCCGCGCGGGGTGGTGCCGGCGCTCGAACTCGATTCCGGCGAGGTGCTGTGCGAATCGTCGGCGATTTGCCGGTATTTCGAGGCGCTGCAGCCAGCACCGTCGCTGTTCGGCGAAAGCGCGCTGGACATTGCGCGGATCGAATCGTGGACGCGGCGGATCGAGCAGGAAGGCTATGCTGCGGCGGTTTATGTCCTGCGCAACCAGCGCGAGGCGTTTCGCGATCGGGGTGTTGCGGGCAAGTGGCCCGCCATCCCGCAAATTCCCGAACTGGCCGAACGCGGCGGTATTTTGTGGGCGGCGTTTACCGCAACACTCGATGCCCATCTCGCCGGGCGCGCTTGGATCGCCACCGACGGCTACAGCTTCGCCGATATCTCGGCGCTGGTCACGATCGATTTCGCCAAGGCCGCGCGACTGACGGTGCCGGAGGGCTTCGTCCATCTGCACCGCTGGCACGCCGCCGCATCCGCCCGGAGCAGCGCCGCCGCGTGACGGTTCCCCTGCGCCCGCGATCTGCTATGGCGCGCGCCCATATCGACAAGAAGGGCAAGATTTGACCGACCGCCTGACGCTGAACGTCCACGATCTCGAAGTGATGGTGCTGACCGGCATCTATTCGGAGGAGACGCATCTGCCGCAACCGCTGCGCATTTCGCTGACGGTGGATTTGCAGGTGCCCGATCGTTTCGATCCCGATACGCCGCTGTCAGCCTCGAAAAACTATCTCGATCTGAAACATGCCGCGACCACCGCCCTGCCGACCGGGGTGCATTTCACGCTGGTCGAGGCGGTCGCCGAGCACATTTGCGAAACGCTGTTCCTGCAAGATGCGCGTGTAACGCGGGTCGAGGTGTCGATCGTCAAGCTGGCCATCGCCGAGGCGGGCGAATCGATCGGAATTACGCTGGTGCGGAACCGCCGGTGACGCAGGCGGTGGCCGCGGCGTTGGCAGGGCAGGCGCGCGTCGTGATCGCCGCCGATGCCGCTGCGCTGGCCGAACTCCGGCATACGGTATCCGATTCGCGGGCTGATAGCGGATTGGCGTTGCTCATCATTGCCGAAACCGTCCCAAAATTGGACCGGGCATTGCTGATCGCAGGCATTGGCCCGATCGCGATCGACGCCGCACCAACTATGCGCGTGGCCGCGCTCGATCTCGCTGATGGCGCGTGTGCGGACGATGTCCTCGCCGCCGCGCTCTTTCTGGCAGCGGCGACATCTTCGACTGGCCAGGTGTTGCGTATCGGCGCACGCGATTAGGAGCGTCCGCCGCGATCGCAGGCCCCGAGCGCGGTGATGACCAAGGCATAATCCTCGCGGGCGACCGTCGCATCGTCGCCGGACGAGTGCAGCACCGCGTCGGGCAAGGTCGCGGGCAAGCTGCACGCCAGCCGATACCATAACAGCGTGTCGCGCGGCGGCGGCGGCGCGGCGGCATCCACCACTTCGCTCAAGGCGACCGACCAGCGTGGCGCTTCGCCCGCCTTTCGCTCGATCGTCAGCGAAATCGGGCGGTTGTCCGCCGTCGACAGGAAGATTTGCGTTTCCCCCGAACCGGGCAGATCACCCGGCGTGTGAAAGGCGTTAGCGATGCCCGTCACCGTCGGCGGTGCGTCGGGGGCGAGCGTTTCGCGCACGATTCGCCGCGTCAACGCATCGCCAGCCGCCGACCATCCGCGCTGGGCGTCGGGGCGGATGAGCTGGATCTGCCCGACCTGGTCGGGCACGGCGCGGGCGAAGAGCAACACCCGGCTCTTGCGATATTGCGGCGCGCGGCCATGGGCGTCGAGCGGCACGTCCAGCGTATAGCCAAGTCGCGCGGGCATGGCATCGGTGCCGCGAATCAGTGCCGAGACGTCGGCTTCCACATAAAGGCGCGCCATACTGGGCGGGAGGCCTGCCGAATCGGTCGGCTTGAGCCGGACGGTGCTGCGAACGGTCGCATCGACGATGACCGGAGCCGCGACGACGAGATCTGCATAATCGGCATAAGCGGGCGATGGCGCGGTGCTTTCCGTAGCTATCGGAGCATGTTGCGCCGCAACGGCGGATGGGGCGGAAAGTCCGACAATTGCGGCGGTCAGGGCGATTTTTGGGAACTTTGGCATTCCCAACGGGTATCCGAGGAAGCAATTTTTATACAGAAATAATTCTGCCATGCGGCGGTTGTACGTTTGTTGCGTGAGACAAAGCGTTTGCGTCGTTGTTTTCGGCGCGATAGAGGTTGGGCCTGTCCAGGATATATTAGCCCATGGCAGGCCGGAATAACGAGCGGACGTTACGGATCGGCTTGGACCGTCGTGACCGGAAAAGAGGAGTTTCGTTTCTGAATGGCTTACGCTGATCGCAATACGAGTGGCAGCCGCGTGGTTTCGATCGTGATCGTGTCGATCATTGTCGCGCTGTTCGCGTGGGGTTTCGTGAACGGTCTGACCTTCAAATACATCAAGAAGGTTACCGAAAAGCTGAACACGTTCGACGTCGTCGAACCACCGCCGCCGCCACCCGACAAACCGCCGCCCCCGCCGCCCGAGCAGCCGCAGCTTCAGACCCCGCCGGTCGTGTCGCCGCCGCCGATCGTGCGCGTTACGGCTCCGCCCCCTCCTGTGGTCTCGGTTGCCGTTCCGCCGCCCGCGTTGGTGATTACGCCGCGCGCCGCTGCGCCGGCCCCGGTTCCGGTTGCCGCGCCGCCGGCTCCGACCATCAGCAAGGCCGCCGGTGCCAAGGGCGACCCGTCGCAATGGGTTACGACGGATGACTATCCTTCGGACGCACTGAGCGCCGAGGCGCAGGGCACCAGCAAGATCAAGTGGGAAATCAATACCGCTGGTCGTGTCGAGAACTGCGTTGTGGTCGCGTCGAGCGGTAACGCTTCGCTCGACCGCGCTGCTTGCTCGAACATTACGCGGCGTGGGCGTTATACGCCTGCCCAGGACACCGCGGGCAATCCGATCCGCTCGTCGTCTTCGCGTAACGTTGTTTGGCGCTTGCCTCAATAAACCATCCACCCGTGCGTCCTCCGGGGTGAGGCGCACGGGCATTTTTCGAGAAGGAAGTCTTCGCAATGTCCACCACCATTCTCGCTGCCGGTGCATCGGCTGCTGACAATTTCGGCTTCATGAACGCGATGAAGCAGGGCGGCCCTGTCACCTGGACGACGGCAGCAATCCTGACCATCTTCCTGTTCTTCACGCTCTACATCCTGTTCACCAAGCTGTTCGAACAGCAGAAGATCATCAACCAGGGCCGTCGCGTCCGCGCGACCTTCTGGAATGCCAACTCGCTGCGCGAAGGCGCTGCCAAGCTCGAGAAGAACTCGGCTTACAAGCAGATCGTCGACGACGGCATCGAAGCGCAGGAACAGCATTCGCGCCTGACCGATCCGGTTGAAGCGCATGACTGGCTGCACGGCTCGCTCTCGCGCTCGGAAGCGGCGATCAACTCGCAGCTCGGTGGCGGTCTGGCCTTCCTCGCAACCGTCGGCGCAACCGCACCGTTCGTTGGTCTGTTCGGTACGGTGCTCGGTATTTACCGCGCGCTAATCGGCATCGGCCAGGCTGGCCAGGCATCGATCGACAAGGTCGCAGGTCCGGTCGGTGAATCGCTGATCATGACCGCCTTCGGTCTGGTCGTCGCGGTTCCGGCCGTGCTCGCCTTCAACTTCCTGCAGCGCCGTAACAAGGCGATTGCGGAGCACCTGAGCGCCTTCTCGACCGACGTGCTCGGCTATCTCGCCTCGAACGGTGCGGTTCGTCCGGCCGCTCCCGGCAAGAAGGCTCCGACCGCAACTGCGCCGAAGCCTGCCACGACCACGGCTGGCCAGGCTGGCGGCGTGCAGACCCGCGTCTAAGAGTACCGAACGGGGCCGCTCCCAGCGGCGGCCCCGTTTCTTTCGCCGCCCGGCTCGATCGGGTGGCCTGACCGATACGAATAGGATGGCCTTTCATGGCGATTAGTACAGGTGGCGGCGGCGATGACGCCCCGATGTCCGACATCAATACGACGCCGCTCGTCGACGTCATGCTGGTGTTGCTCATCATCTTCCTCATCACGGTTCCGGCGATCGTGCAGTCGGTCAAGCTGAAGCTGCCGGACGTGCGGTACGACCCGACCGTGACCAAGCCCGAGAACGTCTCGCTCTCGATCACCAAGGATAGCGACGGCAAGTGCGCCATCTATTGGGGTTTGACGCGGGTTACGCACGAAGAGCTGCTCAAGCGCGCGACCGACAAGCTCGAAGAGATTGTCAAAAAGGCTGGCGGCGCTCAGAATCTGACGACCGAAGATCTGCCCGAGGCACATATTCGCGGTGACGTGGACACGCCGTATCGCTGCATCGGTGGCGCGATCTACACGATGCAATCGGCTGGTTTTGCCAAGGTCGGCTTCATCTCGGAACCGCCCCCCACGGGTGGCCCGTCGGCGTAATGCGTGCGGTAGCACCAAGGAGTATTTGACATGGCAATCAGCAGTGGCGGCGCCGAAGGCGAGCCCATGATGGACATGAACACGACGCCGCTGATTGACGTCATGCTCGTGTTGCTCATCATGTTCATCATCACCATTCCGATCCAGACGCACGCGGTGAAGGTCGATCTTCCGATCAATGATCCATCCGCGAAGAAGCCTGACGTCGACCCACAAAAGAACAAGATCGTCATCCAGCCGGACGGCGTGATCCTGTGGAACGGCGCGCCGACCGACGAGGCGACGCTGCAGCAATATCTGGTGCAGACGACCCAGCTCAACCCCGAGCCCGAGCTGCACTTCCAGCCGGACCCGGCAGCGAAGTATGAAAAGGTCGACAAGGTTCTGGCGATCATCAAGCGCTCGAACGTGTCGAAGCTCGGCTTCATCGGCAACGAGCAATATCGTAACGACTTCTGATCGTCGCGATCTGTCGATGCACAATCAGGGCGGTCCTTCGGGGCCGCCTTTTTTGTGCGCGGTGTTTGCTGGGTATTGGATGGACGCTCCGCAGGAGCGGGAAGACCATGCTTTGCCCGTTCGTTTCGAGCGAAGTCGAGAAACAGCGCCACGCGCTGTGCTAGGTTTCTCGACTTCGCTCGAAACGAACGGACGGCGGTCGTTCGCGGAACAGCAACTCAGCTCTGAAGAGCGGATTCTGATATTCCCCCCTTTCGCAGGAGGGGCGTTCCGTCGACTTTGGCCCGCTTACAGCCGCGGCAACGTTACCCCGCGCTGGCCCATATATTTGCCCGCACGGTCGGCGTAGCTGGTTTCGCACGGCTCATTGCCTTCGAGGAACAGGAACTGGCACGCGCCCTCATTGGCGTAGATTTTGGCGGGCAGGGGGGTGGTGTTGGAAAATTCCAGTGTCACATGCCCCTCCCAGCCGGGTTCCAGCGGGGTGACATTCACGATGATGCCGCAGCGTGCATAGGTCGATTTGCCGAGGCAAATCACCAGCACGTCGCGCGGGATGCGGAAATATTCGACCGTGCGTGCGAGCGCGAAGCTGTTGGGCGGGATGATGCAAACGTCGGTCTTGCGGTCGACGAAGCTGTTCGCCGCAAAATCCTTGGGATCGACGATGACGCTGTCGATGTTGGTGAAGATCTTGAACTCGTCGGAGACGCGCGCGTCATAGCCGTAGGAGGACAGGCCGTAGCTGATGCAGCCTTCACGCTTCTGCCCGTCGACGAACGGCTCGATCATGCCGGTGGCGAGCGCTTGCTCGCGGATCCAGCGGTCGGACATGATCGACATGCGAATGATTCCCCTATGGTGTCGGTCTTCGGTCCCCGCGTTTCGCCGGAAATAGCGGTGCGGGCAAGGGGCTGCCGTGTTCGTCTCGCGCGGCTATTCAGCAGCGCCCAAGCCCAGATCCTTTGGCCCGAAGGCGTGTGGCAGCAATTCGGAAATGGTACGCCGCTCGACCGCATCGCCCTCGGCCGCACCGCACCATACGAGGATATCGCGCCCGGCCATATCGGCGGCTTCGTTGATGACCTGGCGGCAGCGCCCGCAGGGGCCCACTGGGGCGTTGCCGGTCGGGCGGCCATCCGCGTCCATCGCCCCGCCGATGACACCTATGGCCACCACCTGGCGCAAGTCGCCGCCGCTGTTGACGGTGGCGAGTGCCACCGTCTCGGCGCACAGCGACAGGCCATAGCTGGCGTTTTCGAAATTGGCCCCGGTCACGATCCGTCCGTCCGTCAGCAGCACTGCCGCACCGACGGCGAAGCGCGAATAGGGGGCATGCGCATTGCGCGCGGCGGCGCGTGCGGCGGCGATCAGCGTGTCGCGGGTGCTGTCTTCGGTCATGGTGCTACTACGTCCCAATGGATCGGTCCGTCGACGCCGTCGATGCGCCGCGTGCCGTTTGCCTGCCACATCCGCCAACGCCTTGCTGGATAATCGGGCGGAAAGAAATCCTGCACCGCCCAGACGGGACGCGGGATTGCCAATGTCACGCCGTAGGCCGCGTCAAACGCTTTGCTGACCTTGAGCAGCACCGGCTTGCCGGTGTGCGATTCGACCATCGTGATGTAGCGGCGCAGCTCGTCGAGTACGATCGGCCCCGCTGGGCGCGTGGGACAATCCGCCGCGAAATCGAGTTCCAGTGCCGCAGGCAGGGCGTTTTCGTCGCGCGGCACGGTGGTGTTGAACAGATTGGCCTGGTCGGTGGCGAGGCGGCAGATCGAATAAAGATGGCTGGCACCGCGCCGCAGCCCGGTTTCATAAAGGCCAGTCCAGTTTTCCAGAAAACGCGTATCGCGCTTGTCGGCACCGCTGGTCGCGCGGACATAGGCGAAATCGGCCCCTGCGCGCTTCACCGCCCACCAATCGATCGTTCCGTTCGCCTCGGCGATATCCACGCCCTGAAAGGGGTATTTGTCGGACGGCCGCCAATGGTGCATCCAGGTCCAGCCCGCCGCATACGCTATGCCAATGGTGATGATGACGGCACCGGCCAGGCCGATCCGCTTTTTCCAACGCCCCATGCTGCCCGCTTTACCCCTTGATGTGCAGGACGCAAATCAGCGTGAACAGCCGACGGGCCGTATCGAAATCGATGTCGATCTTGCCCTCCAGCCGCTCTTTCAGCAACGCGGCGGCGTCATTGTGGACGCCGCGCCGGGCCATATCGACCGTTTCGATCTGGGCGGGCGTGGCGTTGCGGATCGCCTGATAGTAACTGTCGCAAATCGCGAAATAATCTTTGATCGGGCGACGGAAGCGCCCCATGCCGAGGATGTAGGTTTCGAGATGGGTGCCATCCTCGCGGTGGATGCCGATGCCGAGCCGTCCTTCCTCGACCGTCAGATCGATCTTGTACGGGCCGGCATAGCCGTCGGGATACGCCTTTTGCGGCGCAAAATGGTTGCCCTCGATCAGGTCGAAGATCGCGATCCGCCGTTCCTGTTCGATATCGGCCGAGCGCCACAGGATGGTGCGCTCGTCAAGGGTTACGGCAATGATGCGCGGGTCGGACATGGCGCAGCCGTAGCCGGGCGGCGCGCGCGCGACAATCCATCGCGCCCGGTCGAAGCGTCAGGCCTCGACCGTCAGCACTTCGATCGTCGCCTCGGCGCATTCGCCGTGCCGCGCGAGCGCGGTTACCGTGGCATCGGCGACAAGATGTCCGCGCAGCGTCAGTTCGGCTTCGGCCAATGCACCGAGCCAGTGCGCCAGCGCAGCATCATCGGGCGCATCCAGCGTCAACCGATGTTGCGCACCGACGAAGGTCGCGCTGGCCCAGCGTGTGCTGTGCACGGTGCCGATCGTGATGGCACATCCTTGCGTGCGAGCATCGCGTTCCAGCGCCCGGCGGAGCAGCGTGGCGGCATCGGGGCCGCGGCTCATGGTCGCGCCTGCTGTTCGGCGAGGAAGGCCTCGATCCGGCGTACCATGCGCGGGCCGGGTTCGCGACCGCGCCGCAGGTCGTGGACAAGCCGCGGGTCCCGCACTGCGAGCCGTCCGAACTTGGTCGGTGGCATTGCCGTAGCCTTCAGATAGCGATCGATTTTTTGCAGCACCGACATGTCCAATCTCCCGTGATTCGCGCCGAAGTTCACGATCTGTTCCATTTTCCAACTTGTCTAGGAAATTTCCTATGGCTATCGTGTCGGCTATGGAGCGAGGCGATCCCCGGGCGCGGTTGGCGGCGCTGATCGATGCCGACACGGCGAGCTATGCCGCGCTGTCGCGGATGCTGCGGCGTAACGATGCCTATCTGCAGCAATATGTGCGAAGGGGGACGCCGCGCGATCTGGCGGAGCGCGACCGTGCGCTGCTCGCGGCCTATTTCCGGGTGGATGCGGCCGAACTGGGTGGTCCGCCGTCAACGCCGATGGCGACGATCCGACGGCTGGACGTCGAGGTGTCGGCTGGGCCGGGGGCGATCGCGAACGATGATCCGGGCGAGGCGGACATGCTGCTCGACCCCCGCTTGCTCGACGATTTGCGGCTGCGCCCGGCCAGTACGGCGATGTTGCGGGCGCGTGGGGATTCGATGGTGCCAACGATTGCCGATGGCGATCAGATCGTGATCGACGAACGCGATACGCGGGTCAGCGAGAGCCCGGCGATCTTCGTGCTCCGGCGGGATGGTGTGCTGTTGGTCAAGCGTGTCGCGAAAGTGGCTGAAGGCTTTGTTATCTCCAGCGACAATCCCGTTTATCCTCCGATCCGTTCGACGTCGGTGGACGTGATCGGTCGCGTCGTGTGGCTGTCGCGGACGTTGCGTTGAGCTATTTGCGTCGGTCGACAAGCCACAGGGCGAGCGACAGCGCACCGCCCAGCGCAATCCCGACCAGGAAGCCCCGCGTCGGCCCGATCGGCGAGAACAACCCGATCCCGGCACCTGCCATCGCACCGATCGCGATCAAAAAACCGCCCGCGAGCGGCGTCCGGGGAGAGGGGGAGCGTGCCATGCGGGCGCTTTGCCATGTCCCGGTGCAGGACGCCAGCGTCCCATCGTGAGAGAATTGTGCGGTCTGGTGGATCGCGTTAACCCTGATGGGGGCCGAATTGCCGCGTTTTCGCGAAACTGGCACGGGGCGTGTTTCCTCGATGTTTGCACGCTTGCGGGCCAGAAATTTGCGCGGAGAGTTGATGACCTGCTTGCCTTACCTCGCGGACCGCGCCGCTTTCGTCGATGCGACCGATTTGATCACGATATTTGGCGATGAGGCGGCGCTGGAGGCGGCGGCGCGCGCCGACCGCAGTCGCGACCTCGGCAATTATCTGCACTTTTGTCGATGGCGGCAGATCGAGCGGCTGATCGTGTTGCTTTCGGCCGACCGTGCGGTCGGCACGGTTCATTGAGCGGCGGCCAAATCGGCGACTAAGCCCCTGTCACTGCGGGCGCAGCCGGGCTAGGACGAGCCATGGCGTTGTCGGTCGGGCGGCGGGGCGTGTCGTTGGCCGCCGCCGGAGTCCTTTGTGTGTTTTGCCCGCGTGCGATGGCGCAAGTGCGTCCGTCGACCGATCCGGCTGACCCCAAGGTATCGCCGCTCGATCCGCAATCGCCGCTTGCGCCGTTGCCGGGGTTGGGGGTCGACTGGCCCGATTTGTCCAAGGCCCCGCCCGAGCCGGTTTCGGCGGATACGCCAACCGCGCTGACCGGGGACACCCGCTATGATTTCCGCGTCGACGGGATCGACGATGTCGCGAGTAGCCTGCTCAGCGATCGTTTCGCCCAGTTGTCGACGCTGAAAGCCAATGTCGGCCAACCCGCCAATGCCGCGCAGCTCGATCGCCGCGCGCGCGAGGACGCAACCCTGCTCACGACATTGCTGCGCGCCGAAGGCTATTACGACGCGCACGTGACGACGCGGGTGGAACCGGCTGCGCGACCGCTGGTCGTGCTGGATGCCGAGCCGGGGCAACTCTACACCTTCGCGGGTGTCAACGTCGCAGGGGTGGAAGCGGCCGGCGCGAAGGCGCAAACGCTTCGCCACGCCTTCGGGGTCAATCCGGGCGATGCCGTCAATTCGGATGCCGTGGTCGCGGGCGAGACGAGCCTGCGCACCACGATCAACGATCGCGGTTTCCCGTTTGCCGTGGTTGGCGATCCGCAAATCGTCGTCGATCGCGCCGCGCACACCGCCACGCTGGATATGGCGGTGGTACCGGGGGCCGAGCGCCGCTTCGGCAAGATCGTGATGACTTCGGGCGACAAGGTGTTCGGGGCCAAGCATGTGCAGGACATTGCCCGCTTCGTCCCCGGCCAGACCTATGATGCCTCTGCGCTGGTCGACTTGCGGCGGGCGGTGATTCAGACCGGGCTGGTCTCCTCGACCAAGATCGAGCCCGTCGAAGGCACTGAGCCGGGCACGGTTGATATTGCGGTCGGCCTGGAACCGGCACCGCCGCACACCATTGCCGGGGAGCTTGGCTATGGCACTGGCGAAGGCGCGCGCGCGGAAGTGAGCTGGACGCACCGCAATCTGTTCCCGCCCGAGGGCGCGCTGACGCTGCGCGGTGTGCTCGGCACCGAGGAGCAATTGGCGAGCGTCATCTTCCGCCGCAACAATTTCGAAGGGCGCGACCGCGTGCTGACCTTTCAGGCGGCTGCCTCCAACTTGAAGCGCACCGCCTATCAGGCGCGCACCGTGTCGCTCTCGGGCAGCCTGGAGCGGCAGACCAACATCTTCTTCCAGAAGAAGTGGACCTGGTCGCTGGGCGGGGAGCTTGCCGCGTCGGACGAGCGCGATGTGATCGTCACCACCGGTGCCCCGCGTCGGCGTACCTATTTCATTGCCGCCCTGCCGACCTCGCTCAGCTATGACGGGTCGAACGATTTGCTCAACCCGACGCGCGGCTTCCGCCTGAGCGGACGCTTCTCGCCCGAGGCGTCGCTGGAAGGATCGATCTTTGGCTATGCCAAGATGCAGATCGACGCCAGCGCCTACCAGCCGATCACGACCGGTGCGGTGCTGGCCGGACGTATCCGCCTGGGCACGATCGCGGGCGCGCCGCGCGATGCGGTGGCACCGTCGCGGCGCTTCTACGCCGGCGGCGGGGCGTCGGTGCGCGGTTATGGCTATCAGGACATCGGCCCGCGCGACCCCAATAACGATCCGATCGGCGGGCGCAGCCTTGCCGAATTTTCGCTCGAGGCGCGGGTCAAGGCGTTTGGCCATTTCGGCGTGGTGCCGTTCTTCGACGGCGGCAACATCTACACCGGCGGCATCCCGACGCTGGGCGGAATGCGCTACGGCACCGGCATTGGCGTGCGCTATTATTCCAATTTCGGGCCGATCCGCATCGATGTCGGCACGCCGGTAAACCCCGCCAAGGGCGATCCGCGCGTGGCCGTCTACGTCTCGTTGGGGCAGGCGTTTTGACCTGGGACTCGCTCCCGGAGACGGTCGAAGCCGCACCGGTCCCGCCGCGCCGCCGCCATTGGGGGCGGATTGTGCTGGGTGCGGTGCTCGGCCTGCTGCTGGTGCTGCTCGCCGCGCTGGGGCTGGTCGATACCGCGATCGGGCACCGGATGATCGCCGATACCATATCCGGACTGCGGCCCGCCAATGGCTTGCGCTACAGCATCGGGCGGATCGAGGGATCGATCTACAACCGCGCGACGCTGATCGATGTGCGCGTGCGCGACCCGAAGGGACTGGTGTTTGCGGCACCGCGTGCCGACCTGCATTGGTCGCCGCTGCGCTGGCTCGACAATCGGCTGGATATCACCAGCTTGCGCATCCCGAGCGCGACACTGGCCAAATTGCCCGAGACGCGCCCGACCGAGACCAAGGGGCCGATCCTGCCGGGGTTCGATATTCGCATCGGGGCGTTGGCGGTGGACCGGCTGATCGTCGGGCGCGCGGTGACCGGGGTGGAGCGGATCGGGCGGTTGCGGGCACGCGCGGACATCCACAATCGCCGCGCGCTGATCGATCTTGCAGCGATGGTGGCAGGGAGTGACCGGCTGCGCGTCCACCTCGACGCCGAGCCCGATCGTAACCGGCTGGAGGTCGCGGCGCAGGCGCGCGGCAGCGCCAAGGGCGTGCTCGCCAAGCTCGCGGGGGTCGCGCGACCGATTGCGCTCGACATTGCCGGCAAGGGAAGCTGGCAGAGCTGGCAGGGCAGCGCGATTGCCGATGTCGGGCCGACGCGGCTGGTCGATCTCGCGCTGACCAACCGGGCCGGGGCCTATACGCTTTCGGGTGTCCTGACGCCTGCCCCGCTGGTGCATGGCAAGCTCGAACGGCTGACCGCCCCGCGCGTGCTGGTCAATGGCGGCGCGACGCTGGTCGACCGGCAGCTCAAGGGCACGCTCGCGCTGCGTTCGGTGTCGCTCAGCCTCACGGCCGACGGCACGCTCGATCTGGCTGAAAGCGCCTATCGCACTGTGCGGCTCCACGCGACCCTGCTGCGGCCACCGGCTTTGTTCCCCAACATGACCGGGCGCGCGATCGAATTGCGCACGATCCTCGATGGCCGTTTCGCTACAGCGGCCTTCGACTATCGCCTGACCGCGGTGCGCTTCGCCTTTGACAATACGGGCTTTGAGGATTTCCACGCCGCCGGGCGCGGGCATTTGTCGAAACAGCCCGTGCTGCTGCCGATCCACGCTGTGGCGGCGCGGGTTACCGGGGTTGGCGACGTGGCGGGCGGTATCCTGCGCAATCTTACGATCGATGGCGTGCTGCGGGTGACCTCAAAGCTCGTCATCGGCGACGATCTCAAATTGACGTCGGACAAGCTCAACGGGCGCATCAATCTGCTGCTCGATCTCAGCGACGGGCGCTATGACATCGGCCTGAACGGCGGGCTTGGGCGATATCGTATCCCGGGGCTCGGCGTGGTCGACGTGCAGACGACGCTCAAGGCGGTGCCCGGTCCGGGCGGCCACGGCACGCGCGTCGTCGGGCAGGGCACGGCGCGGATGCTGACGCTGGAGAATGCGTTCTTCCGGTCGCTGGCGGGTGGGCTGCCGCGCCTTGTCAGCGGGCTTGAGCGGACCCCCGACGGGATCCTGCACCTAAACCATCTCGTGCTGACCGCGCCGCAAATCCGCATCACCGGCAATGGCTATCGCCGCCGCGACGGCACCTTCCATTTCGAAGGGGTTGGCCAGCAAGCAACCTATGGCCCGCTGACGTTGAAGCTCGACGGCAAGATCGACCATCCGACGCTCGATCTGGTGTTCAAAAGCCCCAACGACACGATGGGTTTGAGCGACGTGGTCGCACATCTCGATCCGACCGCCGAGGGTTTTACCTTCACCGCGCGCGGCGGGTCGCGGCTGGGGGCGTTCAGCGGCAATGGCGCGATCCTGCTGCCCAAGGGCGGCGACGGGACGATCGCAATCGCCGATCTGGCGGTGAGCGGCACGCACGCCAAAGGCCCGCTGCGGATCGTGCCCGGCGGGTTCGACGGGACGCTTGCCGTTGCGGGTGGCGGCTTGTCGGGCGCATTGCTGTTCCGTCCGGTGGGCGAGCATCAGCGGATCGAAGCGCATCTGGATGCGACGGCGGCACGATTGAGCGATGCGGTGGTGCTGCGGCGCGGGCATCTCGATGCGGTGGCGCTGCTCGATCCGGCGGGAACGTCGATCGAGGCGAGCGTGAACGGCGCGGGGCTGCGGCGCGGGGCGCTGGTGATCGGGCGCTTTGCCGCGCGCGCCTCGTTGCGCGGCGGTACCGGCACCATCACCGCCTCGATTGCCGGGTCGAGCGGGCGCGCCTTCGATATCCAGTCGCTCATCCGCGTGACCCCTGACAATTATACCGTCACGGCGCAGGGCACGCTCGATCGTCGTCCGCTGAAGCTCGTTACACCGGCGGTGTTTACGCGCGATGGCGATGGCTGGCGTCTGGCCGCGACCGATCTCACTTTTTCCGGTGGCGATGCCAAGCTGTCGGGCCGCTTCACCGGCAAATCGAGCGCGATCGACGCGACGCTGGCGCGGATGCCGCTGTCGATCCTCGATATTGGTTATCCGGGGCTTGGGCTGGGCGGCAACGCCTCCGGCACCTTGTCCTATGCGCAGGGCGGCGGCGCTGCCCCGACGGGCAAGATCGACATGACGGTGCGCGGGCTCACCCGTTCGGGATTGATCCTGTCGTCGCGCCCGGTCGATGTCGGGATTGCCGGAGTGCTGTCGCCCGACCGCATCGCCGCGCGCGCGGTCGCCGCCACCGGTGGCAAGACCGTGGGCCGCGCGCAAATGTTGCTTACATTGCCTGCAGGGCCCGATCTGACGACGCGTGTGTCCAATGCGGGGGCGTTTGCGCAGCTTCGTTATGATGGGCCTGCCGACACTATCTGGCGACTGACCGGGGTTGAACTGTTCGATCTTACCGGCCCGGTCGCGATCGGCGCGGATGTGGGCGGCACGATCGCCAACCCGCAGATCAGCGGCGTTGTCCAGGCCAAGGGGGCGCGCATCGAAAGCGCGACGACCGGCACCGTCTTGACCAATGTGCAGGCGGCCGGACGCTTTGGCGGGTCACGCCTCACGATCGATCGCTTCGCCGCAGAGGCAGGCAAGGGCGGGCACGTCAACGGCAGCGGCACCTTCGATTTCGCGGCGAAGAACGGCCTCGGGCTCGATCTGACCTTGCAGACCGATCATGCGGTGATGATCGCGCGCGACGATATCGGCGCAACCGTCACCGGCCCGTTGCGCTTCCAGTCGGATGGGGCAGGGGGGACGATTTCGGGCGATCTGAAGCTCGACAAGGCGCGCTATCGCCTGGGCCAAGCAAGCGCCGCCAGCGCGGTGCCGCAACTCGCCATTCGCGAAATCAACGTGCCCGGCGGCGGCGCTGAGGATGATGAAGCGCCGCGCGCGCCGTGGCAGCTCGCCATCCATGCGCGCGCGGCCAATCAGGTACTGGTCACCGGACTTGGCCTGCGCAGCGAATGGTCGGCGGACCTCAAGATCGGCGGCGCGCCCGACAATCCCGCGATCACCGGTCGCGCCGATCTGGTGCAGGGCAATTACGATTTCGCCGGGCGCAGCTTTGCGCTCGAACGCGGCAAGATCCTGTTTGCCGGCGAAGTCCCCGCCAATCCGGCGCTGGATATCTCGGCCAATGCCAACACTACCGGGCTGAACGCCTCGATCAACGTCACCGGCCCGGCGCTCAAGCCCGAAATCACCTTCTCCAGCGTGCCTGCCTTGCCGCAGGACGAATTGCTGTCGCGGCTGTTGTTCGGCACGTCGATCACCAATCTGTCCGCCCCCGAGGCGTTGCAACTGGCCTCGGCAGTGGCGGCGCTGCAGAACGGCAAAGGCGGGCTGGATCCGATCAACGCGGTCCGCCGCGTGGCCGGGCTCGACCGCTTGCGCATCCTTCCCGCCGACGCGCAGACCGGGCAGGGCACCTCGGTCGCGGCGGGCAAATACATCACGCGGCGCTTTTATGCCGAGATCGTCACCGACGGAGCCGGCTATTCGGCGACGCAGGTCGAGTTCCAGGTGACGCGTTGGCTGTCGGTGCTGTCGACGATCTCGACGCTGGGAAGGCAAAGCGCAAACTTGCGCGTATCGAAGGATTATTGAGGCGGGGAGCAGGCGGTGGCGGAAACCAAGACCGACGAATATCTCTCGGCGCTGTTTGCGGACTCCTACAAGCGTGAGTTGGACGCCGATGAGGCAATCTGGCGCTCGCTGCCGTTTTTCGCGGCGATCCTGGGCCTTGCCGTCGCCGTCCTGCCGAGCATTTATCGCTCGGCCTTTTCGGTGCGCGATCCGGGCTGGACGATCGCGGTGGTGTTTCTGTTGGTTGGATCGGTCGGGTGCTTTGTCATCGCGGGGCGCTGGTTTTGGGATGTCATCCGCCTGCGCGACTATCGTTATCCGCCCAATGATGTCGAAATCCTGGATTATGCGCAGACCTTGGGCACCTTCTATCAGGACATTGGCAAGAAAGCGGTCGAGCGAGACGGTCTGGTTCGCGACGATTTGCGGACGCTGATGATCGGTGAGTTCGCCGATGCCGCGACACGCAACAGGCGAAACAACGTTGCGAAGGCCAAGGCTCGGAGCCAGGTACTGCTATTCGTGATGACCGGCTTCCTGCTCGCATTCTGCGCGGAAGCGACTATATTGCTGGCAGAGGCGTTCACCACTCCGAGCGAGCGGTGCCGCCCTGGAGGTAAAGCCAATGCCGGATCTGCCCAAAACTGCCGAAACGCAGCGGCCCCCGCAAAAGCCGCTGCCGCCCAAGCACCATATCGTGCGCGAGGGCGCGAGCTTCACGCTGAAAAGCTTCAGCCCGCCCGCCCGCAAACCGGCGTAACGCCTTAACCGATCATGCGCAGGCGGCTAGGTGCCGCCCGCGCATGGCTCAGGCAGGCTCGCCGATCACGGTCTTGACTTCCATAAAGTCGGTCAGCCCGAACTTGCCGTTTTCCCGTCCATTGCCCGATTGCTTGTAGCCGCCGAACGGCGCGTTGCCGTCGGGGCTCCACGAATTGATCGTCACCAGCCCGGCGCGCAGCCGCGGTGCGATTTTGGCGGCCTTGGCGGGATCGCCCGAGATCGTTGCGGACAGGCCGTAGGGCGTGCCGTTGGCGATCTTCACCGCTTCCTCTTCGGTGTCATAGGCGATGATCGTGGCGACCGGGCCGAACACTTCCTCCTGCGCGATGCGCATGTCTGGAGTAACGTCGGCGAACAGCGTCGGCTTGATGTAATAGCCGACATTGCGTCCGTCGGGCCGCCCGGTACCGCCGGTGACCAGCGTCGCGCCTTCGTCGATCGCCGACTGGATCAGCCCCTGGATTTTGTCGAACTGCGCCTTGTTGACGACCGGGCCGATATGCGCGCCCATTTCGGCCGGGTCGCCCACTGGTGTGCCCTCCATCATCGCCTTGACGATGCCGGTGGCGTCCGCGACCTGGCTTTTGTGCACCAGCAGGCGCGTGGGCGCGATGCAGCTTTGGCCCGAATTGGCGAGCACGCCTTGCACCGTCGGGGGCAGCACCGCTGCAAGATCGGCCCCTTCGATCACCAGATTGGCCGCCTTGCCGCCCAGTTCCTGATGCACGCGCTTGACCGTTGCCGCCGCCGACTGCGCGATCGCGATCCCTGCGCGAGTCGATCCGGTGAAGCTGACCATATCCACGTCCGGGTGCGCCGACAGCGCCGAGCCGACGCCCGCGCCATCGCCATTGACGAGGTTGAACACGCCCGCCGGCACGCCCGCGGCATCGAGGATTTCGGCCAGAATCACCGCGCAGCCGGGCGATTCCTCGCTTGGCTTCAGGATCATCGTGTCGCCTGCCGCAAGGGCAGGCGCGACCTTGGCGGTGACCTGGTTGAGCGGCCAGTTCCACGGCGTAATCATCGCGACGACGCCGAGGGGCTCATGCACCACGCGCGCGCGGCCGAGCTGTTCGTCGAACTGGAAGGCGTTGAGCGCCTTTAGCGTCGAGATGAAATGCCCAAGCCCGGCGGGGACTTGCGCTGCCGTGGCAAAGCCGATCGGTGCGCCCATTTCCTGGCTGACCGCCTGCGCGAGGTCGGGAATGCGCTTCTTATATTCCTCGATGATTCGCTCGAGCAGGGCGGCGCGTTCGGCGACGGTGGTCTGCGAGTAGGTCTCGAACGCTGTCCGCGCGGCGGCGACGGCGGCATCGACATCGGCGGCGGTGCCGAGCGCGATTTCGCTGCAGGGCTGCTCGGTCGCGGGGTTGATCACCGCGTGGCGCGTGCCGCCGATGCTGTCGACCCACGCACCGTTGATATACTGTTTGAGGTAGCTCTTCATCGCCGCTCTCCACCGTCTTGAATTTCTGGTACGCGACGACAAATGGAGCGGGGCGAAATAGGTTGCAACCCGAAACGTACGTCGTCGGTTAGGGCGGTTCGATAAGGAGATAGGCAGATGGCACGCGTTGCGCGGATCGACCGTATTGGTGGCCCCGAAGTGATCCAATGGGTCGATGTCAATTTGCCCGATCCCGGCCCCGGCGAGGTGCGGATGCGCAATGTCGCGGTCGGCCTGAACTTCATCGACGTGTATCACCGCAAGGGCGTTTATCCGGTCAACCTGCCGAGCGGCCTTGGCTCCGAAGCGGCGGGGGTGGTCGTGGCGGTTGGACCGGGGGTTACCGATTTTGCGCCGGGCGACCGCGTCGGCACGTTCGGCCCCGCGCTTGGTGCCTATGCGACCGAGCGTAACGTTCCCGCCAAGATCCTTCTGAAACTGCCCGACGATATTAGCGATCAGACCGCTGCCGCCGTGTTGCTCAAAGGGTGCACCACCGAATTTCTGGTCGAGCGCTGCGCGCGCGTACAGGCCGGACAGACCGTTCTGGTTCATGCGGCGGCAGGTGGCACCGGGCATTTGCTGGTCGGCTGGTTGAAGGCGATCGGTGCGACCGTGATCGGCACCGTTGGCAGCACGGAAAAGGCCGTACAGGCCAAGGCGGCGGGGGCCGACCACGTCTTGCTGCACAAGAGCGAAGATGTGGCGCAGCGCGTGCGCGAGTTGACCGACGGCGCGGGCGTGCCGATCATTTTCGACGGGGTCGGCATGGCGACCTGGGAGGTTTCGCTGGCGAGTGCCGCGCGGCGCGGGCTGATCGTCAGCTTCGGCAATGCCGGTGGCAAGGTGACCGGGGTCGACCTCGGCATCCTGTCGGCGCGCGGATCGCTGTTCGTCACCCGCCCGACGCTGTTCAGCTATTATGTCACGCCAGAGGAGCGCCAGGCCGGGATCGACCGCGTGTTCGCGATGCTGCGCTCAGGCGCGATCACCCCTGAAATCGGCCAGACCTTCGCACTGGAAGACGCTGCCGCCGCGCACCGCGCGCTGGAAGCCGGGGAGACGTGTGGAGCGACCGTGCTGACCGTGTAACCGCCTTGGGCATTTTGTCTCATCGCAGTCGGGGCGCGGGTTCCTATCTAGGCGGCAGCGAAAAGGTTGGATCAGACATGGCGGACACACAGACCGAGGGCGAAAAATGGCGCTGGATCTTCAAATCCGGTGCCAAGGGCCTGTGCCCGCGCTGCGGCAAGGGGCATATGTTCCGGTCATGGCTGAAGGTGGTCGATCGCTGCGAGGTGTGCGGGCTGGATTACAGCTTCGCCTCGCCCGATGACGGCCCCGCCTTCTTCTCGTTGTGCATCGTCGCGTTTCCGCTGCTGTTCGTGGTGGTGTGGTTCCAGGTGGCGTTCAGCCCGCCTTTCTGGGTCCATGCCGTCACCTCGCTGCCGCTGATGCTGGCGGGATGCCTGTTGCCGCTACGCCCGATCAAAGGATGGCTGGTCGCCTCGCAATATGTGAACAAGGCGCATGAGGCGGGGACCGCGCAATTGTGGGGGCAGTTGAACGGGCGGACGGTGGAGAAGGGCGGGACCGCGTTTGATGAGTGAGGGGCGTCATAATATCCCGATGTCGTGCAGCCATTGCCTGACCTGTCCCGGCCATTCCGTGGTGATCGGATCGGCGGTTGGTCGCATCCCGAATGCATGGCCGCCCCTAGCATAGAGCCGTAGATCGACCGGCACGCCCGCGTCGTTCAGCGCAAGCGCATAGGCCATGGGCTGCCGGATATTGTCCACCGGATCGTTCATGGCGTGCAGGATGAGCGTCGGCGGTGCCTTCGGGCTGATCTTTACCCAAGGCTGCAATTCGAGGCTGTTCCGCCCCTTGCTGGTGTCCAGCATTCGCGCCGTGTAGGCGATGATGGCGAAGTCCGGCCGCGGGGATTGTTGATCTGCCGCGTCGGCAGGCGGATAGGTGCGGTCTTCCGTGTTGCTCATGTTCGCGGCGAGATAGGCACCTGCCGAAAAACCGATCACGCCGATCTTATGCGGATCGATTCCGTAGGTAGACGCGTCCTGTCGCAGCAAGCCCATCGCGCGCTGGGCGTCCTCCAAAGCCAGCAACACCTTTGGCCGCTGCTGTTTTCCGTTCTTCGCCGGCCAGGCTTGCGGCGTCCGGTATTTGAGCATGGCGCAGGTGATGCCCTGCTGGACCACCCACTCGCAGATTTCGGTGCCTTCCAAATCCGTCGCGACGACTTCAAAGCCGCCGCCCGGCAGGACCAACATCGCGGCACCGTTGTTTTGCCCCCTGGGGCGATAGACGGTCATGGTCGGTCGTGTGACATAGGTTGCCCAATGCCATTTGCGCCCGCCGACCAGACCGGTGCCATTGCCCGTTGCCTCGAGACGATCGCCGCTGTCGGGCTTGGCGAGGGCGACGTTCGCAGGCCATAGCGGCATCTGCACACCCTCGGCGGGGGCTTGCCATACGCCTTCGCGTTCGTCCTTTGGAATCTCGACACGAGCTGGCGTGCTATCGGACTTGGCAGTCTGCCCAGAGGCCGCTCCGGCGATGCAGGCTGCGAGGAGCGAGGGCATGACGAACCGGAACCGCGACACGCCGTATCTCCTGATTGAATGCGCAGCCTGTGGTTCAAGAATCGCTTGGTTGCACTACCCGAAGTTAGCCGCGCCCACGCGTCGCGCCAATCGCAACGTTCTCGATTGGGAACTTCGAGCGGGGCGTCAGTCGTGTGCACGGTAATTGCGAAACAGAAAAAGGGCGTCCGGATCGCTCCGGACGCCCTCCTAAAAATCGCGTCGTGGCAAAGCCACGCCGTCGGTCCTCGCTAGAGCGAGGCCGGCCGACAGCTCCTGTGGGGACTTTGGCTTCGCCTTGTCCCCACCGGCTGCCGGCACGGCAGCCTCAGTAGCTGTAGTACATATCGAATTCGACCGGGCTCGGCGTCATTTCCCACCGCGCCACGTCCTGCATCTTCAGCTCGATGTACGATTCGATCTGGTCCTTCGAGAACACATCGCCCTTGAGCAGGAAGTCGTGATCGGCGGCCAGGCTCTCGAGCGCTTCGCGGAGCGAACCGCAGACGGTCGGCACTTCGGCCAGTTCTGCCGGCGGCAGGTCGTACAGGTTCTTGTCCATCGCCTCACCCGGGTGGATGCGGTTCTGGATGCCGTCGAGGCCGGCCATGAACAGCGCCGCATAGCACAGATACGGGTTGGCCATCGCGTCGGGGAAGCGCACTTCGACGCGCTTTGCCTTGGGGCCGGTGCCATAGGGAATGCGGCACGAGGCCGAGCGGTTGCGCGCCGAATACGCGAGCAGCACGGGGGCTTCGTAACCCGGCACCAGGCGCTTATAGCTGTTGGTGGTCGGGTTGGTGAAGGCGTTCACCGCCTTGGCGTGCTTGATGATGCCGCCGATGAAATACAGGCAGGTGTCCGACAGGCCGGCATAGCCATTGCCCGCGAACAGCGGCTGGCCCTTGTCCCAGATCGACAGATGGGTGTGCATCCCCGAGCCGTTATCTTCCTTGATCGGCTTGGGCATGAAGGTGACGGTCTTGCCGTAAGCCTGCGCGACATTGTGGCAGACATATTTGTAGATTTGCATGCGGTCAGCGGTCAGCGTCATCGTGCCGAAAGTGAGGCCGAGCTCGTGCTGGGCAGCCGCCACTTCGTGGTGATGCTTGTCGCACGGCAGGCCCATTTCGAGCATGGTCGAAACCATTTCGCCGCGAATATCGACGGCGCTGTCGACCGGCGCGACCGGGAAGTAACCGCCCTTGGCGCGCGGACGGTGGCCGAGGTTGCCGCCTTCATACGAGGTGCCGGTGTTGGTGGGCAGCTCGATATCGTCGATCTTGTAATAGCTGGTCGAATAGCTGTTCTCGAACTGGACGTTGTCGAACATGAAGAATTCGGCTTCCGGCCCGATATACACGGTGTCGCCGATGCCGGTGGTCTTCAGATACGCCTCGGCGCGCTTGGCGGTCGAGCGCGGATCGCGGGCATAGAGTTCGCCGGTCGAGGGCTCGACGATGTCGCACACCAGGATCAGCATCGGCGTTGCCGAGAACGGATCGGTCCACACGGCGTCCAGATCGGGCTTCAGGATCATGTCGGATTCGTTGATCGCCTTCCAGCCCTCGATCGAGGAGCCGTCGAACATGAAGCCGTCGGTCAGCTCATCTTCGCCGACAACGCCGGCGACCATCGTCAAATGCTGCCATTTGCCCTTGGGATCGGTGAAGCGCAGATCGACCCACTCGATCTCCTGCTCCTTGATCATCTTCAGTACGTCGCTCGCAGTGTTTGGAGCCGAATTCGCCATGTCCCCACGCCCTTTCGTTATCGATCAATAGCCCGAGCAATTCGGGAATCACATTCCACTAGGATGATCGCGTTGTCACAAGATATTGCGCTGCGTCAAATGGCATCCTCGTCGCGTTCGCCGGTGCGGATGCGCAGCGCGGTTTCGACCGGAATGACGAAGATCTTGCCGTCGCCGATGCGCCCGGTCTGCGCGGCAGCGGCAATGGCTTCGACGACGCGTTCCGCCAGCGAATCCTCCACCACCACTTCGAGTTTTACCTTGGGCAGGAAGTCGACCACATATTCCGCGCCGCGATACAGTTCGGTATGCCCCTTTTGACGACCGAACCCCTTGGCTTCGGTCACCGTGATGCCGCTGACGCCAACCTCGTGCAGCGCCTCCTTCACCTCATCGAGTTTGAACGGCTTGATGATCGCCTCGATCTTTTTCACGCAGCACGCACTCCCATTCTGTCGGTTCACCTTACAACATCCGTGCCAGCCGCGCGAGGGGCGCAAAAGCGCGGGCGGACCCGGTCGGCACCCATGTCACGATGCTCAACAAATGGGCAGGAGGCGGGGGAATTGCCGGATTGGCAGGCACGACGATGCCGTCGCGCATGCGAGTGCGCGTGGTCGCGTCGGCTCGATTGAACCAAAAAAGATGAAATAAAAACTTCTGCACCCGCAAGAAATTTATCGAAGGAGTGATGTTGGTTCAGCTGCTTACGCGACAAAAGCGGCTTTGGACTCAAAGAGAGAAATGATACTCTTCGGAGGTCGAGTCGGGAGTCGTGCATTATACCCTTGAAGGGCGTTCAAGGGCGTCAGTGTAAGAATTATACCGAAAATGTACGATGCGCGTAACGACTCAATCCTCGACGTGTTGTTTTATTCTCTCAAGAAGCAGGAGATAAACCATGTCTGAAGCAGTAGGTCTTTATCAAGTAAAGCTGTTGGTCCAGCTCGGCGTTGAGCCGATCGTCGGTGCTCCCACCTTGCATTTGTCGCTGCTGGTCAATGCGGTTTCTGGTCAAATCCATGGCACGGCGCACATTACGCAGTCGCTGCCGCCGCCCTACGGATCGATCGAATTTCCCGTCAGCGGCGTGCTGCATCATACCGGTTTCGGGCACGATACACGGCTTATCGCGCTGCATGGTGAATATGTCGTGTCGGTGCCGCCGCCCGCGATCGGCAGCTATCTGGCGCACTTCTCGGCGGCGCTGGCCGTCGATGCGGAATGGAACGGCGTTGGCACTTATACCTATGGTAACCACACCATTACGCACGGCACGGTAAGCAAAGTCAGCTGAACCTAGCGGCAGCGTGGGGCGGGGCCGCCTCGCCCCATGCTGCCTTTCGGATGTCTCGCTAAGACCGATCGGGGATCAAATTTCAATAAGGCGGCTTGTCGAACCCGCCGGGGCTGAGCGTGAAGATCTCGCAGCCGGTCTCGGTGATGCCGATCGAATGTTCGAACTGCGCCGACAGCGAACGGTCGCGCGTCACCGCCGTCCAGCCATCGTCGAGCACCTTCACGTCGGGGCGACCGGTGTTGATCATCGGCTCGATCGTGAAGATCATGCCGGGCTTCAGTTCGGGGCCGGTGCCGGGGCGACCGGCATGGACCACTTCGGGCGCATCATGGAACAGGCGGCCGACGCCGTGGCCGCAGAAATCGCGCACCACACCATAGCGGTGCTTTTCGGCGTGGCGCTGGATCACGTCGCCAATGTCGCCCAGATGGTTGCCCGGCTTGGCGGCTTCGATGCCGAGCATCAGGCATTCATAGGTTACCTCGACCAGCCGCTTCGCTTTGATCGGCACGTCGCCGATCAAATACATGCGGCTGCTATCGCCGTGCCAGCCGTCGAGCAACGGGGTGACGTCGACATTGACGATGTCGCCATTTTTCAACGTCTTGTCGCTGGGAATGCCGTGGCACACGACATGATTGGTCGAGATACAGCTCGAATGCGTATAGCCACGATAGCCCAGCGTTGCGGGCACGCCGCCGCGTTCGACGATGAAACGGCGGATCATCGCGTCCAGTTCGGCGGTGGCCATGCCGGGCACCATGTGCGGCACGATCATGTCGAGCGCTTCGGCGGCGAGTTTTCCGGCGGCACGCATACCTGCAAAGGCTTCGGGCCCATGAAGCTTGATGGCACCGGTACGGGCGGTGGGCGCGTCGGCGGTTACGGTTACATATTCGGTCATCCCCGCGATATAGCGAAGCCGCTTGGGCTTTGCGAGGGCCACGATGCGGGCTATGCGGGAAGCATGACGACACGCATCTGGACGGCCGCGCTGGCGGTGATCGGCGACGAGATCCTGTCGGGCCGCACGCAGGACAAGAATATCGCGCAAATCGCGACCTGGCTGAACGTGCAGGGCATCCGGCTGGCCGAGGTGCGCGTTGTGCCCGACAAGACCGCAGCGATCGTCGAGGCGGTCAACGTGCTGCGCGCGCGCAACGATTACCTGTTCACCACCGGTGGCATCGGCCCGACGCATGACGACATCACCGTCGATGCCATTGCCGAGGCGCTCGGCGTCCCGGTGGTCCACCACCCGCAAGCGGTGGCGGTGCTGGAGGCCTATTACACCACGCGCGGCGGCCTGACCGAGGCGCGCAAGCGCATGGCGCGCGTGCCCGAAGGGGCCGACCTGATCGAGAACCGCATGTCGGGCGCGCCGGGCATCCGCGTCGGCAATATTTTCATCATGGCCGGCGTACCGCACATAACGGCGGGGATGCTCGACGCGCTGACCGGCACGCTGGAGGGCGGGTTGCCGGTGCTGTCGCGCACGATCGGCTGCTGGGTCGGCGAGAGCGAAATCGCCGACCTGCTGCGCGAGGCCGAAAAAAGCCATGAGGGCGTGGCAATTGGGAGTTATCCCTTCTTTCGCGACGGGCGCACCGGTGCCAATTTCGTGGTGCGCGCGACCGACGCCGCGCTGGCCGACCGCTGTATCGCGGACTTGACGCGCGCGTTGGAGGCGACCGGGCGGACGGTTGTGGCGGGCGGGATTTGAAGGACAGGAGCGACATGATGAAACGTATCTGTGTGGCGATGATCCTGACGGCGGCGCTGGCATCGTGCGATGGCAGCCCCAGCGGCAGCGACAAGCCCGCCGCCGCAGCGACGCATGATCCGATGGAAGCGAAGATCGACGCGTTGTCGCCCTCGTTACAGCAGACGACGATGTTCCGTGCGATCCGCGACGGCGGCTATACCTGCCAGAAGATCGTGCGGATGGAGAAGCACGCGCCGATCGACGGCAAGGCGACCTGGATCGCCGAATGCGACGACCACGGCCAATATGTCATCGCCTTGCAGCCAGGCGGCATCTTCTGGGTAAGCGGCGTACCCCAGCCCAAGAAGCGCTAGAAAAGACCATATCGCGTGAACGGATGAAGCATAGCGGCCATGCTCGGCATGGTTCCGTCTAGGGGAAAGCACGCATAGCAGAAGCTGGGGCGGCGCGGCATTGCTCCTGTCATCGCGCGCGCACCCTGCGCTGTCGGCAGGATCGTGTCGCCGGTGACACGGTGTCGGGGAAAGCCATCATGATGACGCCCGGACCCGCTGGTCTCTCGCCTGCCGAAGCCGTCGATCGTCTGGTGCGCGACGGGCCCAATGCCTTGCCCCGCGCCGGGCGGCGCTCGACCTTTCATATCGCGTTCGAGGTGGTGCAGGAGCCGATGTTCGCGTTGCTGCTGGCAGGCGGCATGGCTTACCTGTTGCTGGGCGATTTGACCGAGGCGTTGATCCTGCTGGCCTTTGCCAGTTTTTCGGTGGTCGTCACCGTCGTGCAGGAAACCCGCACTGAACGGGTGCTGGAGGCACTGCGCGATCTCTCCGCACCCAGCGCCCTGGTCGTTCGCGGGGGCGAGCGGTTGCGCATTCCGGGGCGCGAGGTGGTGTGCGGCGATCTGCTGGTGCTGGAGCAGGGGGATCGCATCGCCGCCGATGGACGCTTGCTCAGCGCGGACGATCTTCAGGCCGATGAATCATTGTTGACCGGCGAGTCTTTGGCGGTCGGCAAGGCGGTTCAAGCCGACGCTCCATCAGCCGATCACCGTCCGGGCGGCGAGGATCAGCCCTATGTCTATTCGGGCACGCTGGTCGCGCGGGGCAGCGGCATCGCCGAGGTGACCGCGACGGGCCCTCGCAGCGAAATCGGCAAGATCGGCCAGTCGCTCGCCACGCTCGATACCGAAGCGCCGCGGCTCCAGCGCGAAACCACTCGCATCGTCACCTGGTGCGCGATCGGCGGGGGCGCGGTGGCGCTGGCGGTGGTGGTGCTGTTCGGCCTGCTGCGCGGCGGCTGGATCGAGGCGATCCTCGCCGGGATCGCGATCGGCATGTCGATGCTGCCCGAGGAATTTCCGGTCGTGCTCACTATCTTCCTGGCGATGGGGGCGTGGCGGATCGGCGCGGTCGGCGTGCTGACGCGGCGCGCGGCGGCGATCGAGACGCTGGGGTCGGCAACCGTGCTGTGTACCGACAAGACCGGTACGCTGACCGAAAACCGCATGTCGGTGGTCGCTTTGTGGCTGGCCTCGGGCGAGGATGCGACGCTGGGGGAGGCACCTTGCGCCTTTGCCGATTACGGGCCGATCGTGTGCATGGCCGCGCTGGCCAGCGCGGTGGAACCGTCCGACCCGATGGAAATCGCGCTGCATCAGGCGCATGTCGAAGTCTGCGCGCCGACGGGGCCTGACTGGACGCACGTCCACGGTTATGCGCTGCGGCCCGATCTGCTCGCCATGTCCAATGTCTGGCGCACCGATGACGACCGGCTGATCGTCGCGACCAAGGGCGCACCCGAGGCGATTGCCGATTTGTGCAAGCTGGCACCCGGTGAACGCGACCGTATGACGCTGGCGGTGGATCGGATGGCCGCGCGCGGCATTCGCGTGCTCGGCGTGGCGACGGCGGTCGCCGCCAATACCGATTGGCCGGAAACGCAGGCGGGCTTTGCGTTCGAATTGGTCGGTTTGGTCGGGCTGGCCGATCCGCTGCGCCCGACGGTGAAGGCGGCTGTTGCCGAATGCCGCTCAGCGGGAATCCGCGTGGCGATGATTACGGGGGATTATGCCGCCACCGCCAAGGCGATCGCGGCGCAGGCGGGAATCGCCGATGGGGACATGCTGACCGGCGATGAACTGGCGGCGCTCGACGATGCCGCGCTTGCCGTGCGGTTGAAGACGGTAACGGTGTTCGCCCGCATCATGCCCGAACAGAAATTGCGCATCGTTCAGGCGTTCAAAGCCGATGGCGAAGTGGTGGCAATGACTGGGGACGGGGTCAACGACGCGCCCTCGCTAAAGGCGGCGCACATCGGCATCGCGATGGGCAAGCGCGGCACCGATGTCGCGCGCGAGGCGGCGGCGATCGTGCTGCTCGACGACGATTTCGGCGCAATCGTGCAGGCAGTGGCGCTCGGTCGACGGATTTACGACAATATCCGCAAGGCGATGGCGTTCATCTTCGCGGTGCATGTGCCGATCGCGGGGCTGGCGTTGCTGCCGCTGGTGTTTGGCATGCCGATTCTGTTCGGGCCAATCCATATCGCCTTGCTGGAAATGGTGATCGATCCCGTCTGCGCGCTTGTGTTCGAGGCCGAGCGCGGGGAAAGAGACATCATGCAACGCCCGCCGCGCGACCCGAACGAACCGCTCTTCTCCGTGACGATGATCGCGTGGGGCGTGTTTCAGGGCGGGTTGGCCTTTGCCATGCTGGCAACCGTGTTCCTGCTGGAAGTGCGCGGCGGTATGCCCGAAGTGGAGGTCCGCGCGCTGGTGTTCTTCGCGCTGATCGCCGAAATTTTGGCACTCATTCTCGTCAACCGCTCGTTCGGCGCGTCGATCATCGAGGCCTTTGCGCGACACAATAGCGCGCTGCGCGCCGTGCTGGCGGCGATCGTCGTCATCGCCAGTCTGATCTTCTTCCTGCCCGCCGCGCAAATCTTGCTGAAATTCGGGTCGATCGCGTGGATCGACATGGTGTTCGCAGTCGGTTTGGGGGCGGGGCTGCTGGTGCTGCTCGAACTGTGCAAGCCGGTCGTGCGCTCGATCATGCGGCGTGGCGCAATCGCGCGTCCGGCGGCGGCATGACCGCACCCGATTTGCGCGGCTTCTCCCTGGAACGCGGGTTCTTCCTCGCGTTTCTCATTATCGTGTCGCTGGTCTTCGCGTGGCTCATCGCGCCCTTTTTCGGTGCGATCGTGTGGGCGGTGGTCGCCGCGATCGTGTTCGCCCCGCTGACCGACTGGTTGACCGCCAGGCTTGGGGGTCGCCGCAATGTTGCGACGGTGTTGACGCTGTTGGTCATCCTGCTCGCGGTGATCTTGCCGACGGTGCTGCTGGGCGGCGCGCTGCTGCAACAGGCGGCGGGGCTCTACGCCAAGATCAAGTCGGGCAAGATCGATTTCGATCTCGTGTTCTTCCAGGTCGAGGGGCGCTTGCCGAACTGGGTCCAACAGCAACTGGCGGGCTATGGCCTCACCGATTTCGCCGCGGTGCGCGCGCGGATCGCGGACGGAGCGGTCAAGAGCTTTGATTCGCTGGCGGGGCGCGCGTTCAGCCTCGGGCAGAGCGTGTTCGGGCTTTTGGCGACGCTCGGCATCATGTTGTACCTCTGCTTCTTCCTGTTGCGCGACGGGCGCGAGATCGTCGCCAAGGTCGAACATGCCATTCCGCTGCTTCCGGAATATCGCCGCGCGCTGTTCGACAAATTCGCCGCCGTCGTGCGCGCGACGATCAAGGGCAGCCTGGTCGTCGCGGTGTTGCAGGGGATGATCGGCGGGCTGATCGTGTGGGCGCTCGGCATTGGCGGCGCGCTGCTGTGGGGCGTGCTGATGGGCGCGTTCTCGCTGCTGCCCGCGATCGGTACGGGCATCGTGTGGGTGCCGATGGCGCTCTATCTGCTCGCAACTGGCGCGATCTGGCAGGGGATTGCGCTGGCGCTGTGCGGGTTTTTCATCATCAGCAGCGTCGACAATGTGGTGAAGCCGATCCTGGTTGGCCGCGACACGCAAATGCCCGACTATGTTGTGCTGATTTCGACCTTTGGCGGCCTGGAACTGTTCGGGTTTAACGGGCTGGTGGTCGGCCCGGTGATCGCGGCGATGTTCATCGCCACGTGGGAGATTTTCTCGCGATCGCGCGACGCTCACCGGGGTATCGACGTCCGCTGATGCGCGTGGCGTGATGGGCGGCTGGGCCTGATCGCAATGCCTTTCAGCCCCTCCGCACAGACCAGATAGGCGACCACCACCGCAACGATCCCGCCCGTCATCGCCAGTGGCGGTGTCTGGAAACCCAGCCAGTGCGCCAGCGGGGTGAAGGGTAAAATGAGCGCCACCAGCAACGCGCCCAGGGATGTCATCGTCAGGATCGGGCTCGCGCGGTTTGCCCACGGCCTGCCATTGGTGCGGATGATGAAGATCACCAGCACCTGTGTCGCCATCGATTCCAGAAACCACGCGGTACGGAATTCAGGCGGTGCGGCATGGAACAGCAGCACCAGCCCGGCAAAGGTGAGTAAGTCGAACAGCGAGGAGAGCGGCCCCATGATCGCCGCGAATTTTACGAGGTCGCGCAAGTTCCACACTTGTGGCTTCGCAATCGCCTCGGCGCGGACGGTGTCGAACGGAATGCCGATTTCGGACACGTCGTAGAGCAGGTTGTTGAGCAGGATCTGCGTCGGCAACATCGGCAGGAACGGCAGGAAGAACGACGCCACCGCCATCGACAGCATGTTGCCGAAGTTCGAACTGGCCCCCATGCGGATGTATTTCAGGATGTTGGCGAAGGTCCGCCGCCCTTCTTCCACGCCGTCCGCGACCACCGCGAGATCGCTGTCGAGCAGGATCATGTCGGCGGCCGCCTGCGCGACGCCGGTTGCGCCCGCGACCGACAGGCCGATATCGGCCCCTTTGAGCGCCGGGGCATCGTTGATGCCATCGCCCAGATAGCCGACCACCGCTCCGCGCGCCTGCAATGCCCGCACGATGCGGGATTTCTGGTCGGGCGCGAGCCGCCCATAGGCATCGACATGCCGCACCTGCACCGCGAGCGCGTCGTCGGACAGATGCGCGATGTCCGAGCCCGACAATACGCGGTCGGCCTTCATGCCGACCAGCGCGGCCAGCCGCTTGACCACCACCGGATCGTCGCCCGACAGGATCTTCAGTCGGATTCCCGCTGCCGCCAGGCGGGCGATGGCTGCGGCGGCGGTTGCCTTGGGCGGATCGGCAAAGGCACACAGACCCTCGAAGACGAGGCCGGTTTCATCCGCTGCCGACACGGTTTGCGCAGGGGCGGTCCAGACGCGCGACGCCACGGCGATCGTGCGCAAGCCTTCCTGCCCGGCCAATGCCGTGACTTGCGCCAGCGCGGCGGCGCGTTCCTTCGGACCCATCACGCTGCCCCCATGACTCGACGTGCACAAGGCGAGGACGGCTTCGGGCGCACCCTTGGCAATGAGGATCGTGCCATCGGGGCCAGTCGCGACCACAGATCCCAGCCGCCGCGCAAAGTCGAAGGCGTGGCGTCCGAGCAGCGTCCAGCCCGCATCCGCATCGGGCGCGGCGGCGAGCAACGCCGCGTCGAGCGCGCCGCGGTCTCCACCGAGAGCGGCGGCAATGGCGGCGAGCCGCGCCGCGCGCGGGTCCGTTGCCCCGGTGGGCGAGAGGCTGCGCGCGAGCGTGATTTCAGCCGAGGTCAACGTGCCGGTCTTGTCGGTACACAGCACCGTCATCGCGCCGAGGTCATGGATCGACGCCAGCCGCTTCACGATCACCTTGCGCCTGGCCATTCGCATCGCACCGCGCGACAACGTGACGGTGGTAATCATCGGCAGCAATTCGGGCGTCAGCCCCACCGCCAGCGCGACCGCGAACATCAGCGATTGCAGCGCCGGTCGCCCGAAGAACACACTCGTCGCCAGCACCACCACGACCAGCACGATCGTCAGCCGCGCGGTGAGCAGCCCATAACTGCGCAAGTCGCGCTGAAAGGGGGAAAGTTCGGTCGCTTCGTCCAGCGCCGCCGCCGCGCCGCCAAACACGGTCGCTGCCCCGCAATGGACGACCAACGCGATTGCCTCGCCGGTCTGGCCGACCGCGCCGCGAAACAGCGCATTCGACGCCTCGCCTGCCGTCTCACCGGTGACCGTGCCGGGGCGCTTTTCCACCGGATACGGCTCGCCGGTCAGCGCCGCCTCATTGGCGGTGAACGCATCACTATCGAGCACCAGCCCGTCGGCCGGGATGATGTCGCCCGCGCGCACCCGCATCACGTCGCCGGGCACCACGCCCTCGACCGCAATTTGCACGAACTGGCCGTCGCGCTTGACTTCGGCCTTCAGCGCCACCGTCCGCCGCAGCGCCGCCGCCGCGCCCAGCGCCTGCCGTTCCTGCACAGCCTCAAGCCCGATCGAGATCGACAGAATGGCGACGATGATTGTCCCGCCCACGGAGTCGCCGGTGGAAATCGACACGATCGCCGCGACGAGCAGGATCAGCGACAGCGGCTCGAACAGGCGGCGGACGATTGCGTGAAACACGCCGGTCTGGCGCGCGATCGCATCGGCATTGGGCCCATAATGCGCGAGCCGCTCGTCGGCCTGCGCTGTGGTCAGCCCGTCATGGCCGCAATCAAGCTCAATCGATACTGCGTCGGCGCTGCGCGTCCAAAACGGCGCGGTGGGGGAGCCGGGGGCGGGGGCGTGCATCCCGCCACTATCCGTCGGCGGTGGGCGCGCGGTAGCTTCGGAAACTACGCACGCGCCCGGTGGTGGATCGTGCCGCTGTCAGAGCTTGCCGGCACCCGCATTGGCGATAACGGTGCCGATCAGACCGGTGGTCGGCTTGAGCACATAGCTGTAATTGGCGGCGGGCGACCAAGTGCTGGCGGTAACGGCAGCGTTGGAGGCGCGCAGCGGGGTGGTGACATCGACGGTAACGCCGTTCAACTGCGTGCCCGAATCGGCAAAGGTCGACGCGCAATCATCGGCGGTATAGCCCGTGGTGATGCACCCGCTGGTACGCGCGGCGCTGACCGAAATGCCCCACAGATTGTTGACGGTCCCCGCCGTTCCCGGCGTGATGATAGCGTTGTTTTCGGCGATGATCTTGCCGCTTTGCCCAACGGTCCAGGCCACCAGGAAGGGTTCGTCGGCGGTTTGGTCGAGCGAGACCTCATAATAATTGTTGTACACATGGACCTGGCCAAAGCGCACCCGCGGCATCCGCTGGCGCAGGCCCTGGAAGTAATTGTCGTGGAAGGTCACCTTCAGCACGCTCGGGTTTTCCGCCGTCTTGCTGGCCGTATCGGTGCCGCCGATCAGGAACGATTTGTCATGGCCGAAGAAATAGCTCTTCGAAATCGTGACGAGATTGCCGAGCTTGGTCACGTCGATCAGCCCGTCATGATGCTGCACCTTGAAGTCGCTGCCGGTGTAATTCACCGCCCCGACCGTCTCGGTCCATACCGAGGGATAGAGGCGGTCGATCCGCGCGCCGTCGCTGAAGGTGCTGTGGTCGATCCAGACATGCGTCGCATACAGCACCGAGATCAGATCATAGGCCGAGTTCCAGCGCCCGGTGGCGGAATCGGTCGGGTCCCATTGCGGGAAGAAGTCGAACGCATCCTCGAAGGTGATGTTGCGCACGACGACATTGTCGATCGGCGCGCTGCTGGTGCCGAGGATCAGATTGCCGTGGACGAGCTTGGCATCGCTGCCCAGGCCGATGATCGAAGTGTTCGACGGTACGAAGATCTGCACGACCTTCTTTTGCAGCGCGGCTGCACAGACGCGCGCGTTTTCGGGATTGCCGACCGGCAAGCTGGCATTGCCGTATACGCTCGGGCGATAGGCGGCGAGATAGGCGGTGGTCAGCGCGGCCTCGGCGGTGAACCCATAGGTCGTGCTCGCGCAACTGCCCTTGATGTAATCGTCGGCGGTCTGTTCGGTCAGCGCCTGGTTCATGTTGAGACTGATTTGCCCCTTCACGTAAATCAGCTTCTTCGCCGGATCGAGCGTGCCCGTATAGCTGCCATCGGCGGCGATCGTGGCGGTGTTGCCGTACAGCGCCTGGATCAACTCGTTGCGATTGGTAACGGTATAGGTCTTGGCCGCCACCGCGCCGTCGCCCCCGGTGGTGCCGGTGCCGGTCGCTGCCCAGCCATCGGCACCGAGCGAGGAAGCAGGCGTTGGCGCGGGGGTGGCGGGGCTGGGCGTCGGCGTGCTCCCGGTCGTGCCGCTATTGACGACGGTTACCCCACCGCCGTTATTGGAATCTCCGCAGCTCGCCAGCACCAAGGCTGCTGACGTCATCAAAAACACCGCTTTCATGGTCATGATCACTCTCCCCTGTGTATCAACCTATGCTGTAGACACCGGTGTCATACGGATTTTTGCCGCATGCCGGTCTTCGTCGCACTCCTGACTTGCGGGTGATCCGGAACGTTAAGCGTGCGAAGTCTCTGCCCTCGCGTCGCTAGGCCCCTTCCTCCCGGCATCCTCCATCGATCCGTCGCGCCGGATTCTTGTTTAGGAAGGGGAGATTAGCCACGTTGATACCGGTGTCAATAAAGGGCTTGGCTGCTTGGGCTGTTTGGTGTCGAGCCTTCACGCTATGTGCTGGTAACCTCCAACGGTCGGGGGCCAAAAATAGGGAAATCCATGTCGGCAACCAAGCAGGGCGGAGCCAATTTCGTCGTTATCGCGGCGCTCTTCGCCAATCTCGGCATTGCGCTCGCCAAATTCGTGGCGGCGGCGATCACGGGATCGTCGGCGATGCTGACCGAAGGCTTCCACTCGGTCGTCGACAGTTTCAACCAGCTCCTGTTGCTGTACGGCCAGCATCGCGGACGTCGTCCGCCCGATGAGGCGCATCCGTTCGGCTATGGGCGTGAGCTGTATTTCTGGAGCTTCGTCGTCGCGATCCTGATCTTCGGCGTCGGCGCGGGCGTGTCGATCTACGAGGGCTGGGTCCACATTCTGGAGCCCGAGCCGCTGCACGATCCGCTGGTCAATTATATCGTGCTCGGCGTCTCCTTTGCGCTGGAGGGGGGATCATGGTTCGTCGCGGTGCGCGAATTCGCCGCCGCCAATCGCGGCAAGGGCTGGTGGGCGGCGGTACGCAAGTCCAAGGACCCGGCGGGCTTCATCGTGCTGTTCGAGGATTCGGCCGCAATCGCCGGCCTGATCGTCGCCGGGGTTGGCGTTTGGGCCAGTCAGGCCTGGGGCGACCCGCGGATCGACGGGGCGGCGTCGATCGTGATCGGCGTCATCCTTGGTATCGTGGCGGCGTTGCTGGCGCGCGAGGCGAAGGGCTTGCTGATCGGCGAGGGGGCCGATCCGGCGGTGGTGGCCAAGGTCCGCGCGATTGTCGCGGCACGGCCCGAAATCACTGCGGTCAACCATGTCCGCACCATCCACACCGCGCCTGACAGCATCTTCGTCGCGATCAGCGCCGATTTTCGCGATCAGATCACGATGGGCGACGCGGAGACGCTGATCGAAACGATCGAGACCGAGTTGAAGGCGGCCGAGCCGATGCTGTCGTCCATCTATATCCGCCCGGAAAAGCGCGAGAATGCGGCAACGCTTCCTGCGGGACCGCCTCGTTAGCGCTTGGGAGCAGGGACAATCTCGACGACGTCAAGCAGCGATTCGAAGCGGGGATAAGGGAGCACCAGCCGCCAGCGCTTGTCGCCAATCCGTTCGATATAGCCTGCCATGTCGCGATTGCTGTCCTGCCCGTAACTGAGCGGTTTGGTCTCGTCGCCGAGAACCATCGTTCCCAAGAAGACGGCGCGCGCTTGAGACTCGGGGAACAGCAGCCCGACGGGACGCTGCGCCCCGGAAACCTTGTACAGGCTCGACACCTCACCCTCATCGTCGACCTTGCAATCGACCGGAGGATAGGTGGTCACGTCGTGCATGGCGGTTCCGTTCGCGCCCAACTTGATGACGCGACACAGATAGCTGCCGGGAGGCGGCATTGCCCCGCTCAGCGCGCGGTCCGGGTCGAAGAGTAGCGAATCCGAGGCGACAACCGTGGCCTTTGCGCTGCCTTGTGCCTTGGCCAGGGCATCGACCCACGCCTGTCGCCAGTTGCGCAAGCGCGTCCGGTCTTCCGCAGTCGCCACGCGTCGCCAGTCGATTTCGGTACTTGGCGCGGCGCGCAACGATCGCGGCTCGGCGATGCGCACCTCGATCGTCTTGCTTGCCTTGCCGCCGCACCCAGCGAGCAGTGCAGCGGGCAAAGCGCACACGATCGACCCCAGGATTCGGGCTAAAACCTTCAAAGCGACCGATCCCCTATTGCGATAGCCCGACACCTAACCACGCCAGCAAAGGGTTGCCAAGGGTAGGGCTACCCGATCAGGCTGCGGTCCAGCCGCCATCGACCGAAAGGTTTGCGCCGGTGATCGATTTCGCCTCGTCGCGGCACAGGAATAGGGCCAGCGCGGCCACCTGGTCGACCGTCACGAATTCCTTGGTCGGCTGCGCTTCGAGCAGCACATCGTTGATGACCTGCTCACGCGTGAGCCCGCGCGAGGCCATCGTGTCGGGGATCTGGTTTTCCACCAAAGGCGTCCAAACATAGCCTGGCGAAATGCAATTGACGGTGATGCCGTCGGTCGCGGTTTCCAGCGCGATCGTCTTGGTCAAGCCGGCCAGGCCGTGCTTGGCCATGACATAGGCCGATTTGTTCGGGCTGGCGACCAGCGAGTGCGCCGACGCCGTGGAAATGATCCGGCCCCATTTCTTGGCCTTCATGAACGGCACTGCCGCCTGCATCATGTACCAGGCCGAATTGAGGTTGATCTTGATGATCGCTTCGAACTTGTCGGCCGGGAAATCCTCAATCTTGGCGACATGCTGGATGCCGGCATTGTTGACGATGATGTCGGGGCCGCCCAATTCGTCATGGCAGCGCTTGACCATCGCTGCGATTTCCTCGGGCTTGGTCATGTCGGCGGCATCGTACAGCGCCTTGGCACCGCTTGCCGCTTCGAGCTTCGCGCGCTCGGTCTCGATCGCGGCGGCATCGCCGAATCCGTTGATGACGACACTCGCGCCTTCGGCGGCAAACACCTTGGCATATTCCAGCCCGATGCCAGAGGTCGATCCGGTGATGATGGCAGTCTTGCCCTTGAGGAACATGGCGGAGTCTCCGTTGCGAATCAAAGGGTTGGTAAAGGGGGGTGTTTCACGGTCAAGTCGAACGCGGCGCTTCGGCCCGTTTCGATATTCTCGGCGACCAACTCGGCATTGGCCATCGTTTCGGCCACCGCCGCCTGGCCCGCTTCCCAATGCTCGCGCATCGTGCGGGCGGAAAATTCGAAATCACGGCTGCCGCCCTCCCAGGCATTGGCGCGGTAGATCAGGTGAACGAGGTTGACGGGATCTTCGTTCGATTGCGCCCTGAGCGCGACAACGTCAGGGTCGTCGCGCAGTTCCGGCGGCAGTTTGGCGAGCACCCGCCGCGCCAGCTCGCGGTCCTTGCGGATGCGCATCACCTGGTCGGACACTTGCCGCGTGCGGCTGGAAAACCGGATTTCCTTCTCGCGCGCCATTACGTCCATTATCGTGCGGGGGCGCTCCGTCGCCGCCGCAAACAGGTCGATCTGGAAGGCGAGCAGCGGGCCTTGCTGATGGTCGAGTACGTGTGTCAGCGGGGTGTTGGACACCAGCCCGCCGTCCCACCACAGTCGCCCGTCAATCTCGATCGGTGGCAGGCCCGGGGGCAACGCGCCCGATGCCATGATGTGGCGGGCGTCGATCCTGGTTTGCGTCGTATCGAAATAGTTGAAATTGCCGCTTTCGACATCGACCGCGCCGACCGACAGCCGCACCGGACCGTTATTGAGCAGATCCCAGTCGATCAGGTCGTTCAGCGTCTCTTTCAGTGGGGCGCTGTCGTAGAAGCTGACCGCCTCCGGCGTGCCCGGCACCGCCAGCATGGGCGAAAGGAAGCGGGGGGTGAAGAACCCCGGCACACCCGCCGCCAGCACGAATCCGGCCGACCATTCGTGGATGAATTCGCGGATATGGTCATTGGGGAAGATCGGGAAGCTCGGCAGTGCCGAAGTCATCAGGTCCCAAAAGGTATTCAGCCGCTGCACGCGCCGCTCGGGCGGGTTGCCCGCCACGATCGCCGCATTGATCGCCCCGATCGAAATACCGGCGACCCAGTCGATCTCGATCTCGCTTGCGGCGAGCCCTTCGATTACGCCCGCCTGATAACTGCCGAGCGCGCCGCCGCCCTGCAATACCAACGCCACGCAATCGGGTAGAGGAAGCGCCTTGGCGCGGCGTTTGGGCGTGATCGTCTCGGAATCGGCCATGCGCCGGACATGCGCGCGTTGTGATGCGGGATCAACGACAGTTTGATGAAATGGACGTCATCCAGGCGCGCCATAGCCGTTGCAACCAGCGTCGTCCCCGCGCATTCATGCGGCAACGGTAACGACCTCGGGATCCCTTGCAATGCGCCTCGACGATTTCGACCCCAATATCAATGTCGAGGATCAGCGCGGGCAGGGCGGTGGTGGTTTTGGCGGTTTTGGCGGTGGCGGTGGCGGCGGGTTGATTTTTGGCCTGCTGCCGCTGGTGTTCAGCCGATTCGGGTGCGGCGGCGTTGCTGTATTGCTGGCGGTGCTGTTCTTCTTCGGCGGTGGGCTGGGGATGCTCGGCGGCGGTGGTGGCGGCGGGCAACTGTCCGCTCCGAGCGCGCAAGTCGGCCAACAGCAGGCGGGCACGGACACGGCGTCGAGCTGCCGCCTAAACGCGCAGAGCCTCGCCGCCTGCAATGCCTTCAGTTCGGCGGACAAAACTTGGGCAAAGCTGCTGGGCTCACGCTTCGAGCCGCCCAAGCTGGTATTTTATGCGCGCGACGGTCGCTCGGGATGCGGCGCGGCGCAAAGTGCGATGGGGCCGTTTTATTGCCCGCGCGACCAGGGCATCTATCTCGACACCAGCTTCTTCGACGAACTTGCCAACCGCTTCGGGGCCAAGGGCGATTTCGCGCAGGATTACGTGATCGCGCATGAATTCGGTCATCATATCCAGAATTTGCTTGGTACGTCGGACAAGGTCGCGGCGATCCAGCAGCGCGGCAGCGAAGTTCAGGGCAATCAGGCCTCGGTCAAACTGGAGTTGCAGGCGGATTGCTATGCCGGGGTGTGGGCCGCGCAGAACAAGGATCGGCTCGATCCAGGCGATCTCGAGGAAGGTCTTACCGCCGCACACGCGATCGGCGACGATACGTTGCAGCAGGAATCGCAAGGGCGTGTGGTGCCCGACAGCTTTACCCATGGCACCTCGGCGCAGCGCATGGCGTGGCTGCGCAAGGGGATGGAAACGGGCGACCCCAACCAGTGCGACACCTTCTCGGGCGCACTCTAAAGCCAGCCAAGGCCCTCTCCCGCGCCTGCGGGAGAGGGCGTCAGCTCACAGCTTGACCAGCATCTTGCCGGTGTTGCCGCCGGTGAACAGGCCGAAAAAGGCATCGGGCATCGCGTCGAGGCCCTCGAACACGGTCTCCTCGTTCTGCAACTTGCCCTCGGCGAGCCAGCCGCCCATCACGCGGTAGAATTCGGCCGCCTTGCCCATATGGTCGCTGACCAGCAGCCCGGTCATCCGCATCCGCATCCCGATCAGCCGCGCGAGATAGCGCAGCTCGGTGGGTTTGGACGAATTGTAGATGTCGATCATTCCGCAAATCGCAAAGCGCGCGTGCAGATTGCCGGTCGCCAGCGCGGCATCGAGATGCTCCCCGCCGACATTGTCGAAATAGACGTCGATGCCGTCCTTGCCGAGCCCCTGCAGTGCCGCCAGCAGCTTCTTCAGCAACGGGCCGTCGCTTTTATAATCGATCACCGCATCGGCACCGAGCCCCTTTACCAGCGCGCATTTGTCGGCACCGCCGGCCGAGCCGATCACCGTCATCCCGCTCGCCTTGGCGACTTGCACCACGGTCGAACCGACCGCACCTGCCGCCGCCGAGACGAACACCACGTCGCCCGGCTTGGCCTCGGCGACATGCAGCAGGCCGAAATAGCCGGTCATCCCCGGCATCCCCAGCAAACCCAGAAATTGTTGTGGCGGTACGCCGAGTGCAGGCAGTTTCTGGACCTGTGCCGCAGGCAGCACCGCCTCATCGCGCCACCCCAGAAAATGCTGCACCACATCGCCGACAGCAAACCCCTCGGCGCGGCTCTCGATCACTTCGCCGATCGCGCCGCCTTGCATCGGCTCGCCGAGCGCAAAGGGCGGAACGTAGGATTTCACGTCGTTCATGCGCCCGCGCATATAAGGATCGACCGACAGCCAGCGATTGGCAATGCGCACGTCGCCTTCGTTCAAAGCGGTCGCGGGCAGATCGATCAGTTCGAAATCGCTCGCCACGGGCATGCCGTTGGGGCGGGATTTCAGGCTCCAGGCGCGGGACATCAGCATTCCTCCATTGTGTTTTCGAAGGTGGGGTATGCCGTGCCAGGCGCTTTGGCAACGAAAAAGGGTACGGGTGCGATCGCTGTAGGTTGCATCGCCAAGAAAGCCCCGTTAAGGCGGCATTCCCGCCTGAAAAGAGGGCCGGGGCGTGGTGCGGGGCTGTAGCTCAGATGGGAGAGCGCTGCAATCGCACTGCAGAGGTCAGGGGTTCGATTCCCCTCAGCTCCACCACGCCATCCCTTTGATTTCTCTGCCTTATGAGCAGCTCGCGGCGGCCACCGTCGCGGTGCGGCCTTGCCGCAAGTCCGCCCCGCTACGCACCACCGGCTCCGGTCCGCTGCCAAGCCCGCGCCACAAAGCGGTGTTGAACGCGGCGGTATCGAGCCGGTCCTCCTGCGCGAAATTCTGGCCTCGCATCGCGTCCGCCCAATATTGCGCGGTGTGCGTGGGGCAGGCGCGCGTGGCGACGGCATAACGGTCGTCGGGGATCGGCAAGGCCGTGGTCTTCAATACCGAAGCCGCCGTCGCACGGTAGCTCCACGGCGTTGCGGCCATGTCGAACACATCCGCCATCGGCAGCGCCAGCGCATCGTTCAGGCCAAGCGGCTTCAGCCCCAGCAGCGCCTCGATCGTCCGCAACAGGCTGACGGTGGTGTAACGGGTCGATACCAGCGCCTGCTGCGTCACATGCGCTCCAACGACAAAGGCGATGCTGCGCCGTGCATCGACATGGTCGGCCCCGTTTTGGGCATCGTCCTCGATGATGAATACTACCGTCGAATCGGCAACCTTGCTCGCGGCGATCCGCTCGATCACGCGGCCGATGGCATAATCATTGTCGGCCATCTCGGTCTCGACCGTGTTCACCCCGTCGATCGCGTCCTTGAAGTCGCCGAAATGATCATGGCTGAGCCGCAACAGCGTGAGCGCGGGGACGGTGCCGGCAGCATCGGCGGCGTCAAATTCACGCTGCCATTCGAGCATCCGCCAGTAATCGGGCATTTTCTGGTCGAAGCCGCGGAAATACGGGTCGCTGCGGCTGGCGAGCAGGCGGTCGCCGGGGGTGTAGATGCGCGTGCCGGTCTTGGCGGGTTCGCGCTCCAGCGGCTTCGCGCCGGGCTCGCCCGCGTCATAGATCGACGCATCCGAGAAACCGTAATTGCGCACGCTCAGCCCGGCGCGGATTGCTGCGCTCCACAGGAAGCCCTGGCCGGCGCTGGCATCATCATCGCCATCGGGCGCGGTCAGCAAGGCGGGGCCGGGCAGCACATCGGGGTCGGTCGGGGCCTTGGGGTTGACCGCGCGGCGCTCGGCTGGCGTCAGCGCGGTGTAGATCGAGCGGTCGGCTTCCTCGGCTTCATAGGCAAGGCCGCGCTGCGCATAGTTTACCGGCGCGTTCTTTTCGAGCAAATCGGGCACGCGCGCTGCCGTGGTCCAGGTCCAGCCGGTGCTCGATTGCTCGCCACTGTCGTAGAAATTGTCGAGCGTGACGAACTGCCGCGCGAGTTGATGGTGGTTGGGCGACAGGGCCTGCCCCAGGATCGCCAATTTGGGGTCGCCATTGCCCTTTTCGAGATCGCCCAGCACCTGATCGTAGGTGCGGTTTTCCTTCACGATGAACACGACATGTTTGATGTGCGCGCGCAGTGCCGCCAGTTTCGCTTCGGCGGCGGCGCGCGCCGGGGCCGCGTCGAGGCCGATATTTCGCGCGACTTGCAGTGTAGTGGCTACCAGCGCCTTGGGGGCGGGCAGCGGGAAATCGAGCAGCCCGGCCTTTTCGAGCTGGAAGATATATTGGTTGGCGGCCCCGCACGCGGTCGGCTGCGCCTTTTGCACCGCCAGCTTGGGTGCGCAGCCGAGCGGGTTGGGGCCGGGCGGGCTCTTGCGGTTGACGACGAAGACGTGGTTGCCCTGCGCGCTGACCGCGACGGCGCTGGGATACCAGCCGGTCGGGATCAGCCCCTGGACTTGCATCCCCTGATCGACCGGTGCCACCACCGCCAGCGCGTTGATCCCGCCAAAGGTCACCAGCAACCGCCCGTCGGCGAGGCGCGCCAGGCCATTGGGGTTGACGCCCTTGCCCGGCGTGGCCCCCAGCGCGTCTGGCAGGCCGAGCCGGGGTTCCATCACCAGCCGGTCATGCGCGGTGTCGATCACCGCGAGCCGGTCGGCATTGTCCTCGGTCGCATACAGCCGCCGGGCTTTGCCATCGAGCAACAGCGCCGTCGGCGGCCCCAGCGTCGCGATGCGCGTGCCGACCTTGATCGCTTCGCCCGTCACCTCCAGCGCGACGATTTGCCGGTCGCGCGGGGCCGAAACATAGGCATGGGTCGCATCGCGCCATACGATCGCGAACGGGTTCTCGCCGCCCGCCACACCGGCTTGCGCGGCGTCGATCTTGCCGGGGCGCAGATCCTGTTCGACCAGCACAGTGCCGCGCGTCAGGTCGATCAGGCTGACCGAGTCATTGTAGTAATTGGCGACCAGCGCGCGCGTGCCATCGGGGCTGATCGCGATGCCCGCCGCCTGCGGCAACACATCGGCCCCGTTGCCGGTCTTGTTATGGCCGAGCGCGATCGGTTTGCCGACGCTGGCGAAAGTGCCACTGGCACCCTTTTCGAAGACATGGACAACATCATCCACCCCGCCGCCCACCACAATGCGCGTGCCATCGGGCGACCAGGCGACGCCCGAATAGCTGTTGGGCATGGTCAGCGTCTGCAGCCAGGTCGGGCCCTTGGCGTCGATGCGGTAGCGGAACAGATATTGGCCGGACTGGGCCAGGACGAGCTTGCCGTCGGGGCCATTATAGCGGTTGAAACCACTGGTCAGCACCAGCATCTCGCGGCCATTGGGGCTGACTGCAATCGCCGCTGCGCCATCGGCGATGTACGCGGGGTTGGGGCCGGTTCGTGCCACCAGCGGCGCGAAGCGCGCACCGGGCGCTGCGAGCGGGGTAAGCGCTTGCCCCGTCGGCAGCGCCGTTCCCCGATCCTGCGCCGTGGCACTCCCTGCGCCCCACAGGGCAAGGGCAGTCGAGGCGAGGATCATGTCGCGGCGCATTACTGGGTCTCCTAGTGAGCGTGGCCTAGCGACATGATGCTACGGTAAAAAGACGCGGTGCCGTTCACTCCACCACCGGCAGCCACACAGCGCTGGCGGCGCCCGGCGCGTGGACGATCGTCTGGGTCGCCGCATGATAGTCGCCCGGCTTGGCGTTGAAGATGTTGGGCACGAAGGTCTGCGGGTTGCGATCGTAGAGCGGGAACAGGCTCGATTGCACCTGCACCATGATGCGGTGGCCGGGCAGGAACACGTGGTTCACATTGGGCAGGCCGAATTTGTAGTTCTCGACCTTGCCCGGCTTCAGCGCGGCGGGGGTGGCGCGACCATGCACATAGCGCCCACGATAGATTTCGATGCCGATCGGTAATTGATACCCCGCCAGCGCCGGGTGCGCGCTGTTCTCATCCGGGTAGACGTCGATCAGCTTGACCACGAAGTCGCTGTCGGTGCCGCTGGTGGCGGCAAACAGATCGACTTGCGGCGCGCCCGCAATATGCACCGGCTTGTCGAGCACGCCGGTCTGATAGCTCAGCACGTCGGGACGGCTGGAGACGAAGCGCTGGTCGGCGACCAGCCACGTCGTCCACACCGAACGATCCTTCATATGCACCGGCTGGGTGACGAACGGCACGGGCTTGGCCGGATCGGAGATGTAGCGTTCCTGGCCAGCCGTGGCGGGGGCGGTGAAGCTGAGGCTGTTATCCGCCTGGAGATATAGCGGCGTCGCCTTGCCCGCAGGCCAGTGCGTGAAGGACTGCCATTGGTTGATCCCGCTGGCATAGGTGATCGCCGCCGGGGTCGGCGCGGTGTCGGCGGGGGTGTCCTTCAGATAGCGGTCGAGAAAGGGCTTCATCGTGTTGCGGCGGAATTGCAGCCCGGTATCGCCCTCGAACTGCAATGCGCCAAGACTGGTGCCATCATAATTGACGCCGCTATGCCGCCACGGCCCGATCACCAGCGAAATCGGCGCATTCGGGTCCTTGTCCTTCAGCGCCTTGAATACTGCAGGCGCGCCATAGCTGTCTTCCTGGTCCCATTCGCCGACCACGACCATCGTCGGTACGGTCAGCTTGCGCTTGGCGAGCAGTTTATCGACCGCCTGTTCCTGCCAGAATTGGTCGTAAGCGGGATGTTCCATCAGCTTGCGGATCGCCGGGAAGATGTCGATGCCATAAGCGCGGGCAAAATCGCCCGCCGACCCCGCCTTCAGATAGGCGTCGTAATCGTCGCCGGTGCCATCGGCAATCGCGCCGCCCTTCTTGGCGGTCTGGCCGACGATGTAGTCGAAGTTGGTTTGGCGGAACGCGCCATTGTGGAACCAGTCGTCGCCGACCCAGCCATCGACCATCGGGCTTTGCGGCACCGCCGCCTTCAGCGCGGGATGCGGATCGATCAGCGCCATCAGCGAGGTGAAACCGAGATAGGAAGAGCCGGTAATGCCGACCTTGCCGTTCGTCTCGGGCACGTTCTTCACCAGCCAGTCGATCGTGTCATAGGCATCGGTGGCATGGTCGACCGCAGTCGGGTTGAGCGGCCCGCGCAACGGGCGCGTCGTGACATAGTCGCCCTCGGATTTGCCCAGCCCACGCACGTCCTGATAGACGCGGATATAGCCGTCATTGACGAACTCGGCATCGGCGATCGGCAGGATTTCCTCGATCTTCTGGCTGGGGTTGCGCCAGGTCGCCTTGCCGGCGTCATAGGGCGTGCGGCTGAGCAGGATCGGGCCGCCGTGCGTGCCCTTGCGCATCACAATGACGGTGAACAGCTTGGTCCCATCGCGCATCGGCACCATCACTTCGCGGCGGATGTAATCGGCTTGCGGGCGAACCTGTTGATACACCGCGACGGTGTCGGGTGTCATCGGCGCGGTTTGCGCCGAAAGCAAGGCGGGCGTGGCGAGCAGGGCAAGCGTGAGCGGAAGAATGCGCAATGGGGCCTCGCGAAATGACAGACGATGGCACGGTATAATCACGCGCCACGAAACCGGGGAAGCGATTTCGCGGGAAGAGGGCGGGCAGCGCGATTGTGGATCGACACGGACCCTATCGCCATCCCAACCATTCAGGCACGATGCCGCTTATGTCGCCAACCGATCGCCTGACTCGTCCGCTGAAAGGGCTCATCGTCGGGCAAGTGCGCGCGCTGTTCAACGACAAGACGCGGGGCGAAACACCGGTTGTGCGTAGCCCGGACGCGCTGTTCCCGCCGGATTCGGTCGCCTGGCGCGTGCATGGCGATGTGACGTCGATGCTGGTCGGCGGCATTGCCGCGCTGCTGCTGCAGATGCTCCATCCCAAGGTGCTGGCGGGGGTGTGGGACCATTCGGGCTTTCGCGAGGACATGCAGGGGCGCTTGCGCCGCACCGCGCGCTTCATCGCGGTCACCACCTTCGGCGCGCCGGACGACGCGCGGGCGGTGCTCGCCAAAGTGCGGCGAATCCACGATCATGTCGGCGGAACCTTGCCCGATGGTACGCCCTATCTGGCGAGTGACCCTGATCTGCTCGCCTGGGTGCATGTGTGCGAGGTGCTGTGTTTCCTCGACGGCTGGATTCGCTATGGCGAACCCACGATGAGCCGTGCCGATCAGGATCGCTATGTCGCCGAAATGGCCCGCATTGCCGAGCCGCTGGGCGTGTCGCCTGTGCCGCACACCCGCGCCGAGGCGGAGGCGATCATGACTGCGATGCGTCCTCAATTGCGGGTCGATACCCGGACGCGCGAGGTGGCGCGCGTGTTGCTCGATCAGCCAGCGCCCTCGCTGGCGGCGGGGCCGTTTCAGGCGATGACGTTGCAAGCGGGGGTGGACCTGCTGCCGGGCTGGGCGCGCACGATGCATGGTCTCGCCCAACCGGAGTTCGGCCGACCGTTGCTGCGCGCAGGCACCTTCGGCATTGCCAGCACCTTGCGCTGGGCGTTCCGCGCATGACGGCACCTATCCCCGCCGCCACGCTCGTGCTGTTCCGGCAGCGCGGGAGGGTGCCGGAGCTCCTCTTCGTCGAACGCTCCAAAGCGATGGTGTTTGCAGGCGGCGCATTGGTCTTTCCCGGCGGGCGGATCGACCCCGGCGACCGCGCGCTCGCGCTTGAACTCGGCGGCGACCCTGAGGACATGGCCGCCCGCATCGGTGCGATCCGCGAGACGATCGAGGAAGTCGGGCTGCCCATCGGCTTGCCGCCGATGCCCGACGCCATCTTTGCCGAGTTGCGCGCGGCGCTCCACCGGGGCGAGGCGCTGGGCGCGGTGCTGCGCGAACTCGATCTCGCGCTCGACCCTGCGCAGCTCGTCCCCTTCGCGCGCTGGCTGCCGTCGCACGCGCCCGCGCGGATTTTCGATACGCGTTTCTATCTGGCGCAGGCTCCGCTCGATGGTCCGGAGGCGGTGGTCGACGATACCGAGAATGTCCGCGTCTTCTGGTCGACCGCGCAAGGTGTGCTGGATGACGCCGATGCAGGACGCGCGCGTATCATCTTCCCGACGCGGCGCAATCTGGAGCGCCTCGCGCAATTCGACAGCTTCGCCGCCGCTGCCGCGCACGCCGCTGCGCACGAAATCCGCGCGGTCACGCCGTGGATCGAGCAACGCGATGGGGGCGAGCATCTCTGTATTCCCGACGACCTTGGCTATCCGGTCACCTCGGAACCGATTGCCGGGGTGATGCGCGGGTAGAACCCCGGTTCCGGCCCCGAATTGCGCGGGGGTGACGAAAGCGCGCGCGTGGCGTAAGGAGCCGTCATGCCCAATCTTCCCGTGGTCGCGATTATCGGCCGGCCCAATGTCGGCAAATCGACCCTGTTCAACCGTCTCGTCGGCAAAAAGCTGGCGCTTGTCGATGATCGCCCCGGCGTGACACGCGATCGCCGCGAAGGTGATGCCACGCTGGTCGGCCTCGATTTCCGCGTCATCGATACTGCGGGTTATGAGGATCAGGACGCCGCGTCGCTGCCCGGCCGCATGCGCGCGCAGACCGAGGCGGCGGTCGCACAAGCCGATGTCGCCTTGTTCCTGTTCGATTCGCGTGTCGGCATCGTCCCGCTCGACGAGGAAATCGCACGCTGGCTGCGCGGATCCACCACGCCCGTCATCCTCGTCGCCAACAAGGCCGAGGGCAAGGCAGGGGCCGACGGCATCCTTGAATCGCTGTCGCTTGGCTTTGGCGATCCCGTTGAATTGTCGGCCGAACATGGCGAGGGGCTGGTCGAACTGTTCGACGCGCTGCTGCCCTATATCGAGCCCGACAAGGACGAATATGGTGCCGATATCCCCAATGCGGATGACGAGGGCGAGTATAGCCCGGAAGCGCCGCTCAAGCTCGCCATCATCGGTCGTCCCAATGCCGGCAAATCGACGCTGATCAACCGCATCCTCGGCGAAGACCGCTTAATCACCGGCCCCGAGGCCGGGATCACGCGCGATTCGATCGCGGTCGACTGGGTTTGGCACGATCCCGAGCGCGAGCCGGGTGAAAATGCCCGCAAGGTGCGCCTGATCGACACGGCGGGCATGCGCAAGCGCGCCAATGTGCAGGACAAGCTCGAAAAGCTGTCGGTCGCCGATGCACTCCACGCGATCGATTTCGCCGAAGTCGTGGTGCTGCTGCTCGATGCCACGCGCGGGCTCGAATCGCAGGATCTGCGCATCGCCGATGCCGCGCTGCAGGAAGGCCGCGCGCTGATCGTCGCGATCAACAAATGGGATATCGCCGAAAACGGCTCCAGCCTGTTCAACGGCATTCGCGGTGCACTGGAAGAAGGGCTCAGCCAGATCAAGGGGATGCCCGTGCTCACGGTGTCGGGCGCGACCGGCAAGGGCATCGACGTGCTGCTGAAAGTCGCGTTCGAGACGCGCGACGCCTGGTCGCGCCGCGTCGGCACCGGGGAACTCAACCGCTGGTTCGAAAAGGCGGTCGAGGCCAATCCGCCGCCCGCACCCGGTGGCAAGCGCATCAAGCTGCGCTACCTGACGCAAGCCAAGACGCGTCCGCCCGGCTTCGTGCTGTTCGGCACGCGGGTGGACCAGTTGCCGACCAGCTATCAGCGCTATCTCATCAACGGCATTCGCCGCGATCTGGGCTTTGGTGCGGTGCCGGTGCGGCTAACTTTACGGGCACCGAAGAACCCGTTCGACCGCTGATCCCGGAGTCGGCACTGCAGCCGACTTATCGCGTAACGCCAGCCACTTGGTAGTCACGCGCCCGAAATGATTCTGCCCCGCGTCAACGGCTCGTTTACTTCGCGCGCGTAGAAGCAAGTGGTACTTTCGACTGAGAGTGCGGCTTGGAGGAGATGACGGTGACGCTCGATGAGACCATCCTGATCGACTGGAACGTGTTTACGCGGGCCCGTGCCGAGCTGGGTGCGGGCTTCGTCCGCATTTTGGGCTATTTCCGGGAAGACGGGGTCAAGTCCGTCGCCGCGATCGAAACCGCGATGCGCGCGCGCAATGCGGCAGCGATGGTGATTCCGGCGCACACCCTGAAAGGCGAAGCGCGTCAGTTCGGGGCCGAGCCGCTGGCGATCCTTGCCGAGCGGATCGAAGCGATTGCGCGCGATTGCGTGGAAAACCGTGACACGCCCGACGAGGCCCTCGAGGATATTGTCGCGCTGCGGCCGCTGTTCGAGCAGACGTTGGCGAAACTGGAGCGGGAGTCCAATCCGTTGGTCGAGCGCCGCCCGACCTTTGGGCGGCGGGCAAATTGACGGCCTAGACTGCCCGGCAGAGCAGATCAGGCACGCAGGCGTTCGATCGCCTGTGCCAGCGCGACGTACAGCTTGCCCATGTCGGACGACAGGATCGTAACCCCAAGCGGGGAGCCATCGCGCTGCGACAGGATCGTGCGGAGCATCGCCTCGAAATCGTGAATGTAGCGATTGACCTGCTCCCGGAAGGCCGGATCCTCTTCGTGCAGGCGCGCAATCTCGCGCGCTTCGGCACTATCCAGCAGGCGTACTGCGCGGCGCGTGAACACCCCGCGATCGCCCTTGAGATAGGCTGACCAGGCGCTGTCCGACACGTCTGTGGAGAAGGTCTTGGCGATGTCGATCGAAGCGGAATTGAGCGATTCGATCAGCAAAGAAACACGGCGCGCCAGCGTTTCCTGATCGGCATTTTCACGCTCGGCGCGCGCATCCTGCAGGCGGCTTTCGACCGAAGCGGTTGAATCGGCGATGGCGAGCATTTGCTGCGTAAGCCGTTCGGATACACGCGCGGCGGCGTCGGCGGCGGCTTCGCCCGCTTCTCCGATGCTGGCGAGTTGACGTTCGACCGCGACGCGGGTCGCGCGTTCCATCGCGGCGGCGCTTTGCTGTTCCAAAGCGTGCGCCGCCTCGGGGATGACGGTTGCGAGCGTTTCGCGCGCACGGTCGGCCGCGGCGCTGGCGGTATCGCGAACGCGCAGCAGTGCCTCGACCAGCCGGGGGGCGGCGTCTTCGGCAAAGCGATGCGTGCGCCCGATCGTATCGTCGACCATTTCGCCCAGCGCATCGGCCTTGATCTTGCCGTCGGACAGCGTGTCGAGCAGCGTGCTCGCCAGTTCGTTGACGGTGTCGCGCTGGAGCGCGATGACATGGGCGATCGATTCGATCGCGTCGTGCGTGCTCTCCGCAGCCGTCACCAGCGACAGCAATTCGGGCTTGGCCTGGCCAACGATCTTGCGGCTGACGCCAAGGCGGTCGTCGAGGCGGGCCAGCGCTTCGGGCAGGGTCTCGTCGATCTCGCGGGCGGCGGAATCGAGCGCCATCAGCAAATGTTCGGTCGAGGCGATGGCATGTGTCGCCATTTCGTCGCCGGTCTTGAGCGCTTCGGTCATCGCATCGGCCGATCCGCCGAGCGCGCTGATCGATGCTGCCAGCGACTGGGTCCGTTGAATACCCCGGTCATGGAGCGTCTCGAAGGTTTCGGAAACGCGGACGAGTCCCTGGTCGATCTCTTCGACGATGGTGTCGCTGGCCGCACGTTGATCGGCGAGGCGGGCGGCGACGCGATCGATCAGGGTTTCGATCTCGGCGATGCGCGCGGCCAGGCCTTCGGCACTGTCGTGTGCGGCGCGCTCCAGCGCGGCCTGGTTGGTGCCAAGCATCGCCAGCATGGCTTCGCCCTGTGCAGCGATCCCCTTGCGAGCTTCGTCGACGGCGTCGGCAGTGCGACCGAGCAGCCCGTCCACCGCATGCGACATGTCGCCGGTGACCTGTTCCAGCCGCGCGCCGGCGGTCTCGCTGGTCACTTCCATCCGCGTGATATGCGCCGCGAGCTTCTGGGCAGCCCCGTTTGCCACGGCATCGGCCTCCCGCCCGCGCTCCGCCAGCGCGGTGAGTTGGGCGTCGAGCGCGGCGGCATGTTCGCTCGCGGTAACGCCCGTCTCCTTGAGCAACTGCGCCAGCCCGTCGGTCTCGTTATGCGCGCGCGGCAACAGCGCCAGCAGCACTTCGAGCCGCGTATGCGCCTGGTCAGCCGCCGTAGCCAAGGTTGCCGCATGGGCGTCGGCGGTCGTGATTTGCGCGGTCAGGCCCGACCCGATCGAGGCCATCCGCGCAACCGCTCCGTCGCCCAACGCCATCAGGGCACTGGTTTGCTCGGCCAGGTTCGCGCGGTTGCTCTCGATGCTGTGCGCCAGGGCCGCGACGGTGCGTTCGAGGCTGGCGGCCTCGGCGCGCATCGCCTGTGCCGTCTGTCCGAAGCGACGCGCCTCGGCGGTGCTGGTGCGAAGCGCCAGTACCAGTAAAATCGCGATCAATGCCGGCGGCACGCACAGCCCGGCCACGAAATTGACCAGCGCAGGCGGCGTCAGCGTGGCCAAGCTGTCCCGCGACAACCACAGCATCGCGCCGATCCACCCCAGCGATGCGAGCATCCCCAAAATCGGGAGCCACGGCACCGACCGCGACGGTAGCTCATCGTCAATCGCTTCGGTCAGTTCGATGGGATCCTCCGGCATGGGCGCAAACTCCGCCATTGCCACAGCTTCTTCCGCGTCGGCTTCGGCGGGTGGCGCGGCGCTGTGCGGCCGCAGGTCTATGATGCGAGAACCCCCGTTCATCATGCTTGTTTATCACGAAAGTCGCCAGTTCAAAGCGAATAGCGAAACCTTGTCTTAACGCTTCCCCCGCTAGACGGGCGCAATGGCCTATGATCCCGGTGCAATCGATGCGACCTTGGCGGCAGCGGTGGGCGATGAGCCCGCCCTGATCGCGGAACTGCGCGGCGCATTTCTGGAGAGCGTCGAGCGCGGATTGGGCGTGCTGGACGCGGCACAGGGTGACGAGGCGTGGCGGGCTGCGGCATGGCGGATGCGCGGCCTCGCGGCGAGTTTCGGGGCAATCCGGCTGATGGCGATCGCGACCGAGGCGGCAGAGGCGACTGCGCATGACCCCGCGCTGATGCGGCGCTTGCGCCGCGCAGTGGAGCGGCTGTGATCGTTTTGCGGGCTTTGCCTTAATCGAGTCGAGCCCCTAACAGCTAGGCGATGCTGGCTGGATTGATTTTTGCGACCGAAGATGCCGATGATCGCGCGGGTGTACTCGCGGCGACCCTGCCTTTTGGCGGGTTGACGCTGATCGAGTTCCAGGCGCGCTTATTGGTGGCGGCGGGCGCGACCCACATCATTCTTGTCGTCGCGCGGATGACGCCGGAATTGCTGGGCGCGATCAGCCGCATCGGGCGGCGCGGCGTATCGGTCGATGCAGTGCGCAGTGCGCGCGAAGTGCTGGAAAAACTCCATCCGCTCGCGCGCGTGCTTGTCGTCGCGGACGGCGTGGTGACCACGGGCGACGTCGTCCAGGCGATTGCCGCCGCGCCGCAGGATACGCTGCTGGTCACCGACCAGATGGATCCGCATTATGAACGTGTCGGGGCCAATGTGGCGTGGGCGGGCCTCGCCTTGCTGGATTGCAAGCGCATTGCCGAAGTCGCCGCCTTGCCGCGGGATTACGATTTTCAGTCGACCTTGCTGCGGGTTGCGGCGCAGGCGGCGGCGGATCAGGTCCGGCTCGATCCGCATATGGCCCCCGGGCACAGTATCGAGCGCAGTACGCAGGCTCTGGCCGCGCGTGGCAATGGAACAGTCGCGGCGCTGGTCAGCAAACCGGCGCGTTGGGCCGAACGCTTTTTGCTGTCGCCGCTCGTTCGCCTGATATTGCCACCGCTGATGACGCGCGGCGTCGGATCGATCGCGTTGCTGGCGGGGGGCGTGGCCGTTGCGCTTGGCGGTTGGTTGACGATTTTTCTTGGGCACGCTGCGGCCGGGATGGCAGTGACGTACCTTGCCATTGCCATCGCCGCGATCGCAGCGGCGCTGGCCTGGGTCCGCGACGAGGGCGCGGTGGCGCGCCTCGCGACGCATGCCACCCCGGCAATTGTCGCGGTGGCCGCCCTGCTGGTCGGCTATGGCGCAGATCGACCGGCCGGTCTGATCCTCGCATTTGCCTTCATTATCATTGCGGCTCTGCTCGAACGGATCGCCGGATCGGCACCGGTCCGGCGTTTATGGGCCAGCCCCGTCGCCTATCCGCTGGTTATGCTGCCGCTGTTGGCGGTGGGGCAGCCGCTGTTCGCGCTAGGCGCTGCCGCACTATACGCTGTCGTGACGCTGGCGGTCGCCATTGAGGGCTTTCTCGAAAAGCCTTAGTCTCGCTTTAACGACAACCCCTTATTGCCGAGATCATGTCGAATGAATGTGGCGACAAGGATGACGCGGCCGATCGGGCCGTCACGGCACTGCTCACACGGGCAGCGACGGCGGATTCGCACGCCGACGATCGGCTGCGCGTGGCCATTGCAGACTTTTTCCTGGCAGATGCCGCGCGACTGGACGATCGCACGCGAATCGCGATGGCGGCGACGCTCGGCGATCTGGTCCAGGCGGTAGAAGGCGCGTTGCGCCACCACGCCGCTCGTTTGCTGCTGGCGCGCGAGGCAGCGCCCCTGTCCGCCGCCATTGAAGCGGAGGAACCGTCGATTTTTCAGCGCCTGGCGCAAGCCGGCGTTTTGCGCGATCCCGAACTGATGCGAGAGCTGCTTGGCCGCGTCCAACAGGATCTTCTGACCGATGCATTGTCAGGTGAATCGCCCGACGATCCCGACCGTCCGAGCCTGTTGCCACGTCTTGCCGGTGCGGCAGATCGCGTTATCTCGGCCAGTGCCGTCGCCTTGATGACGGCGGAAAGCCGTCGCCGGGTTGCGCCCACCCCCGGCCAGCCTGCCGTTACCGATCTTCCCGCCGAGCTGCATCACCGAGTCATCTGGTGGGTCGCGGCGGCGATCCGCGAGAGCATGGGGCCGCTGGAAAGCGAATCGCAAGCGCTGCTTGATCGCGCATTGGTCGATGCCGCGCTTCGCAGCATCGCCGCGCATGATGAGGGCGATCGGCTGGAAGCCACAGCGCTGCGCCTGGCCAGCGCGCTCGATCCACAGGCGAGCGAATTGGCGATCCTCCTGGTCGAGGCGCTGGCCGATCGGCGTCTCTCGCTGTTCATCGCGTTGCTCGCGCGCGCGCTGGGGCTTGATTATAGCGACGCGCGCGAGATCGTTCTCGATCGCGACGGCAGCCGGTTCTGGCTGGTGTTACGGGCGCTGGAACTGGATCGTGCGGCGATCGCGCGGATCGGGCTTGCGCTTTGCGAGGCGGACCCGGCTCGAAACCTCGATCGTTTCGCCGACGGGATTGACGACATTCTGGCGATTTCCCCCGCGACGGCCCGCCACGCCCTTGCCCCATTGTTGCTGCATCGCGATTATCGTGCGGCCCTGGTGGCACTGGGGCGGAGGACGCACCAATGAACGTGAGTGAGCCAATGTTGCCGCCGGTGCGCGGCATGGTCGATCGGGACGGGCGTCTGGTCGAGGCGGATCAGCGCCTTCATGACCTCAACGCGCGCGCCGGTGGCGACATCGGGCAGCCGCTGGCGGTGCCCCAAATCGCCGCGCTCGCGCGGTTGGCGCAGCGGCTTGGTATTCTGGTATCGCGCGGCGTGGTTGCGGCGGATGGGCCGGATGATCTGGAATTGTGGGTCCGGGCCGAGCCCGAATCCGCTGCGACGTCGGGCAATGTCCGTTTGCACATCACCGGCTGGCGCAGTCGCGCGGCATGGCAACCGGCGGCGGCGGCCGAGGAGCGCGCCACCGACTTTCTGCGAAGCGAGGGCGATTGGCTGTGGGAAACCGACAGCGCGTTGCGGCTGACCTTCCTGTCGCTGTCGGCCGGGGCACGTTATGGCTTCGATGCCGGAGCAATGCTGGGCCAGCCGCTCACCCGCTTGTTCGTACTGGGGGAGGGGGATGGCGGGGTCTTCCCGATTCTCGGCGGGTTGGCGTTGCAGCAACGCTTCGACGATCAAGTGGCGACGATTCGCGCGACCGGGCATCGCGTTCGTCTTGCCGCCACGCCACGGACCGACGCCCATGGGGCCTTTTCCGGCTTTGTCGGTGCAGCGTATGCGCTGGACGACAGCGTTCCGCCGACGGTGATCCCGCCCGCTGCGCCCGCAGCTGCGGATGCCGTCACCACCGCTTTTGCGATGCGGCTGGATCAAGCGCTGCGCGCGCCGCTCGATCGCATCATCGCCAATGCCGACAGCATTCATGCCCAGTCGGAAGGGCCTTTGCGGCAGGATTACGCCGATTATGCCGCCGACATTGCCAGCGCCGGGCGGCACTTGATGGGCTTGGTCGACGATCTGGTGGATCTCCAGGCGATCGAGCGGCCCGATTTCGTGGTGGCCAAGGAAGCCATCGACCTGGCCGACGTGGCACGCCGCGCCGCAGGATTGCTGCAGGTCCGCGCATCCGAAGCGAAGGTGCGGATCGACCGCCCGTCGCTGGGCGAGACACTGGCCGCGACCGGAGAATTCCGTCGCGCCCTCCAAGTGTTGGTCAATCTGATCGGCAACGCCGTTCGCTATTCGCCGACCGACGGGATGGTCTGGGTGCGCGCGGAGCGCGAAGGCACAGTTGCAGCGGTGATCGTCGCGGATCAGGGGAAGGGCATCGCGCTAGCGGATCAGGCCCGCATTTTTGAAAAGTTCGAACGCGTCGATCCGCGCGAGGTCGGTGGCAGCGGGCTCGGGCTTTACATAGCGCGCCGTTTGGCGCGCGCGATGGGCGGCGACGTGACGGTGGATTCGGCCCCAGGGCAAGGTGCACGGTTTGTATTCACCCTGCCGGGCCGCTGATAAACCCGCGGACTTTGGCGACACTCGCATTATTGGCCTAGTGAAAGGTCGCACAAAAATGCGCCTGTCGAGTCCGATTGTCTAATTTCGTAGTCTATAAAGCGATGAGGGGCCGAACGGTGCCAATACATCGGGACAATTCTACATGATTGACAAGGATGTTCAAACCCGCCTGGATTTCATGGCGATTGACAAACAGCAGCGGGCCGTATTGGCGGAGCTACAACCGGTAGTTCGAACTTTGCTTGGTCCGGCACTGGACCGTTTCTATCACACTGCCCGAAGGACCCCGGAAACCGCGGCTTTTTTTCGCGACGACCAGCATATGGCTCATGCCAAGCGGGCACAGGAAAGCCACTGGACGCGTATCGCGACGGGCACGTTCGATCAGGATTTTCACGCCAGCGTCCGCCGCATCGGCGCGGTCCATGCCCGCATCGGCCTTGAGCCGCGCTGGTATATCGGTGCCTACGGGCTCGTCCTGGAAAATCTGATCGCAGGTATCGCGCGCCATTTGTCGCCGTGGCGGCGCCTGTTGTCGCTCTTCCGCGGTCCGAGCGCAGCCGATGCCAGCAGCGCGATCGTCAAGGCCGCCTTACTCGACATGGAATTGTCGGTTTCGATCTACTTCGAAGAAGCGCAAGCAGAGCGCAACAGAGCAATCGAAAGCCTGTCGCAGGCTTTGGCCGCGCTTGCCGACGGCGATCTGAGCAACGACATTGCAAACATGCCGTCGGCCTTTGCCGCGATCGAGACGAGCTTCAACCAGGCGCTTACGTCCTTGCGTGGGTTGATCGGTAGCGTGGTGGCGAGCAGCGCTGGCATTCGTACCGGCTCTTCGGAAATCGCCCACGCGTCGGAAGACCTTGCGCGGCGGACCGAGGGCACTGCCGCCAGTCTTGAGCAGACGTCGGCATCGCTTGTGCAGATCGACTTGCGGCTCAGGGCTACCGCCGCCGCGACGGCCGAGACGGTCAACCGTGCGCAGCAGGCGACCGACACTGTCGCCAACGGTCGCGCGACCGCAGACCAGGCGGTCCAAGCCATGATCCGTGTCGGTGAAAGCGCCAAGGGCATCGATTCCGTAATCGAAGGCCTCGACAAGATTGCGTTTCAAACGCGCGTTCTGGCCATGAACGCGGCGGTCGAAGCGGGGCGCGCCGGAGATTCCGGGCGGGGCTTCGCGGTCGTTGCCGATCTGGTTTCGGCCCTTGCGATGCGCGCCGAGGAAGAGGCGAAGCGCGCCCGCGATCAGTTGACCGTGACTCAGGCCGATATCGGAACCGCAGTCCATGCCGTGAAAAATGTCGATACGTCGCTGACCAACATCTCGGGCGATGTGGAGAAGGTGCACCATCTGCTCGGCTCGATGGCGGACGATGCCGCCGCACAGTCGTCGGCGCTCAGCGAAATCTCAAGCGCGATCAGCTCGATGGATCGCACAACGCAGCAGAACGCCGCGATGGTCGAGGAAACGTCGGCAGCGGCGCGCAACCTGACCGCCGAGGTGGGATCGCTTGCGCAGCAGACCGAGCGGTTCAAGACGGGAAATACCGGGGAGACGGCACGCCCCGCCGCTCGTCGCCCATCTCGTGCGAACGGCCGCGCCGTTAATGCCGCAGGCAGTACTTCGGTTCAATAAACGCCGAATATGCCTGCGTGCGACCAACGCTCAGCGCCGCGACCACCACAGCAGCGCAACGCCCGCCAGCGCGATAAGCGCGCCGTACACCGCCCATTCGCGCTGAGCGAGCATGAAGCTCGACGCGGGCCACAGGATGATGCCAAGGCCCTGGCCCGCAAACAGCAGCCCGAAGGCCAGCAGGACGACGCCCGCCACCAGGGCGAGCGCCTTCACCGCTTTCACGAGCGGGCGTCGAGCGGCACGTAATCGCGCTGCGTCGGGCCCGTGTAGAGCTGACGCGGACGGCCGATCTTCTGCTCCGGATCGGCGATCATCTCGTTCCACTGCGCGACCCAGCCGACGGTGCGCGCGAGCGCGAACAGCGCGGTGAACATCGTCGTCGGGAAACCGATCGCCGAGAGGATGACGCCCGAATAGAAATCGACGTTCGGGAACAGCTTCTTTTCGATGAAATACGGGTCGCTCAGCGCCATTTCCTCGAGCTTCAGCGCGACGTCGAACACGGGGTCCGACACCTTCATCGCGGCGAACACTTCCCGCACGGTCTGCTGCATCACGGTCGCGCGCGGATCGTAATTCTTGTACACGCGATGGCCGAAGCCCATCAGGCGGAACGGATCGTTCTTGTCCTTGGCGCGCGCGATGTACTCGGGGATGCGGTCGACCGTGCCGATTTCGCGCAGCATGTTGAGCGCGGCTTCATTGGCACCGCCATGCGCCGGGCCCCACAGGCAGGCGATGCCCGCCGCGATGCACGCGAAGGGATTGGCACCCGACGAACCCGCGAGGCGGACGGTCGAGGTCGACGCGTTCTGCTCATGGTCGGCGTGGAGGATGAAGATACGGTCCATCGCCTTTTCGATCACCGGATCGACGACATATTCCTCTGCGGGCACGCCGAAGGTCATGCGCAGGAAGTTGCCGGTGTAGCTGAGGTCGTTCTTGGGGCTCATGAACGGCTGGCCGATCGAATATTTATACGCCATCGCCGCGATCGTCGGCATCTTGGCGATCAACCGGTGGCTCGCGATCATGCGCTGCTGCGGATCGGTGATGTCGGCCGAATCCTGATAGAAGGCCGAAAGCGCGCCGACGACACCGCACATGATCGCCATCGGATGCGCGTCCCGCCGGAAACCGCGATAGAAGGTCGCGAGCTGCTCGTGCAGCATCGTGTGGCGGCTGATCGTGTAGGTGAACTTGTCGAGTTCGTCCTTGGTCGGCAGCTCGCCGTTCAGGAGGAGGTGGCACACCTCCATGAAGCTCGACTGTTCGGCCAACTGCCCGATCGGGTAACCGCGGTGGAGCAGTACGCCCTCATCGCCATCGATATAGGTGATCGCCGAATCGCAGCTTGCGGTCGAGGTGAAGCCCGGATCGTAGGTAAACATACCAGTCTGGGCATAGAGTTTTCGAATATCGATCACGTCCGGACCCACGCTACCGTGCAGGACCTTCAAATCGAGATCCTTGTCCGCGGCGTTCAGCTTGACAGTGTCAGTCATCGGTCGTCCTTTCGTGACGTCTATGCGGCCATCTGGTCGGCGATACGCCCCAGGCTCTCGTCGCGCCCGAGCAAGTCGAGCACGTCGAAGATCCCAGGCGAGGTCTTGCGTCCGGTCAATGCGGCGCGCAGCGGTTGCGCGACTTGACCGAGCTTGACCCCTGCATCGTCGGCGACCTGCCGAACCGCAGCTTCGAGCGCCTCCGTATCCCAGTCTTCGACCGCGTCAAGCGCCGCGTGCAGCTGGGCGAGCAATGCGGGGGCAGAACCCGACAGCAGCGCTGTCGCATCGTGATCCATCTCAAGGGGGCGAGTGCGAAAAAGAAAGCCAGCACCGCTGGCCAATTCATTGAGATTGGCCGCGCGCGGTTTCAGCGATGCCATGCTGCGACGCAGAAGATCGAGCTGTTCCGAGTTCGGCGTGACCTCGAGTCGTGGCGCAACCAGCTCAGCCAGGCGCGCATCGTCGGCCTGGCGAATATACTGGCCGTTCAAATTCTCGAGTTTCTTCAAATCGAAACGTGCAGGTGATTTGCCGACGCCGTCCAGATCGAACCACGCGATCGCCTGGTCACGGCTGATGACTTCGTCATCGCCATGCCCCCAGCCGAGCCGCAGCAGATAATTTTCCAATGCTTCGGGCAAAATGCCAAGTTCGTCGCGATAGAATTCGACGCCGACCGCGCCGTGGCGCTTGGACATCTTGGCACCGTCCGACCCGTGGATCAGCGGAATGTGCGCATAGACCGGGTCGGGCCAGCCGCCCTCGATCGCATTCATCGCGCGCATGATGGGAAGCTGGCGGAAGGCGTTGTTGAGATGGTCGTCGCCACGGATGATGTGGGTGACGCCCATGTCGTGATCGTCGACCACCACTGCCAGCATATAGGTCGGCGTGCCGTCCGAACGCAGCAGGACGAAATCGTCGAGCTCGGCATTCTGCACGGTGACGCTGCCCTGGACGCGGTCCTCGATCGTGGTGGCACCCTCGCGCGGTGCTTTCAGCCGCACGACGAACGGCGCGCCCTCGGGGGCCTCGTCGGGCGAACGGTCGCGCCAGCGGCCGTCATAGCGCATCGGCTTGCCCGCCGCTTTTTGCGCCTCGCGCATTTCGGTCAGCTCGTCGGCGGTGGCGAAGCATTTGTACGCCTGGCCCGCCGCCAGCAATTGATAAGCGACCTCGGCATGGCGCGCCGCACGGGCGAACTGGAACACTTCCTCGCCGTCCCAATCGAGCCCGAGCCAGCGCATCGACGTCAAAATCGCGTCGATCGCGGGCTGGGTCGAACGCGCACGATCGGTATCTTCGATGCGCAGCAGGAACTTGCCGCCATGATGACGGGCATAGAGCCAGTTGAACAAGGCGGTACGCGCCCCGCCAATGTGCAGGAAGCCGGTCGGCGACGGCGCGAACCGGGTGACGACCGTGGCGTCGTTGGGGGTGGTGGTGGCGCCGACGGCAGGGGCCGTGGCAGGATCAGATATTGCGCTCAATCGCGCATGCTCCCAGACTTGAGGATGGATGGCCGGATCAGCCTTCAGCGCCCCTAGCACGCACCTTCCCGCGCTTCAAATCGGCGTGCTTCGGGGGTTTGCTGCCGTCAATGCCCGACTCGAGCGGTGGCTTGAGGCGGAGCGCGACCAACTGGCGCTGTGGGTGCCGGTGGCGCTGGGGGCGGGGATCGCCTTGTGGTTCGTGCTGCCCGATCCGGTGGCGTGGCGTGCGGTGGGGTGTCTTGCGGTGGCGGTGGCGCTTGGCGGCGTGGCGTTCGCGCGGCATGGGCGGGCGGCGCGGGTGGTTGCGGTCGGCGGTTTTTGCGTCCTGCTTGGGCTGGCACTGATCTGGGGCCGCGCCGAGCGAGTCGCGGCGGGCGTGCTGGCGCGCCCGACGATCGCAACCTTCTCCGCGCGGGTCGAGCGGGTGGAGCCGCTGGTGGCGCGGGGGCTCGTGCGTGTGCGGCTCGCGCCGATCCGGGTGCTGGCGGTGCCCGAACGGCGCGGGCCGCCCCAGCCGCTGCCAACGCTCCCCGCGCATCTGCGCGTCAATTTGACCGACGCCGATGTTCCAGTCGGGCTGGCGCCGGGAGCCACGCTGTTGTTGTCGGCGCGGCTGATGCCGCCCCCCGAACCCGCCGTGCCCGGAGCCTATGATTATGCCCGCACCGCCTGGTTCGACGGAATCGGCGCGACTGGGCGTGGCTTCGCGCCGATCCGCGTCATCGCGGGTGGCGGCACGGCGGCGGAAGCGGGGCTGCGCGTGCGATTGTCGCAGCATATTCAGGCGCAAGCAGGCGGGGGCGGGGCAGGGGGCATTGCCGCCGCGCTGGCTACCGGCGACCAGGGCAGCATCCCGATGGCCGACAATGAGGCGATGCGCCGTTCGGGTCTTGCGCATTTGCTCTCGGTCAGCGGCTTGCACATCACGGCGGCGGTCGGCGCGGTGATGGTGCTGGTGATGCGCCTGCTCGCGCTCAGCCCGTGGCTGGCCTTGCGCTGGCGCTTGCCGCTGATTGCAGCGGGAGCGGGGGCGCTCGCGGCGATCGGCTATACGCTGCTGACCGGGGCCGAAGTGCCGACGATCCGGTCCTGCGTCGCGGCCTTATTCGTGCTGATCGCGCTGGCGCTGGGGCGCGAGGCGCTGACGCTGCGGCTGGTTGCAGCGGGCGCGGTGGTGGTGTTGCTGCTCTATCCCGAGGCGCTGGCGGGGCCGAGCTTCCAGCTGTCCTTCGCCGCGGTCGCCTCGATCATCGCGCTCAACGAGCACCCCGCGGTCCGCGGCTGGTTCGGCCCGCGCGAGCAATCTCGGCTGGCAAAGCTGGCGCGCGAGCTCGCTTCGTTGTTGCTGACGGGCCTTGTCGTGGAACTGGCGCTGCTGCCGATCTCGCTGTTCCACTTTCAGAAAGCCGGGGTGTACGGCGCGGTCGCCAATATCGTGGCGATTCCGCTCACCACCTTCGTGACGATGCCGCTGGAGGCGCTGGCATTGCTCTTTGATTGCATCGGCGCGGGGGCACCGTTCTGGTGGGCGACGGCGCGCTCGCTCGATCTACTGCTGTGGATCGCGCACACCACCGCCGCCATTCCCGGATCGGTCGCGCCGCTGCCCGCCATGCCCGGTGCTGCTTACGCCCTGATGGTGGTGGGTGGCCTGTGGCTGGCGTTATGGCGCACGCGCTGGCGGCGGTTGGGGCTGCTGCCGCTCGCGGTCGGCGCGGTATGGGCGCTGCTGACGCCCGCGCCAGACGTGCTGGTGACGGGCGACGGCCGCCACGTCGCGATCCGCACAGCACGCGGCGATCTGGCGCTGCTGCGCGACCGTACCGGCGATTACACCGCCGACATGCTGGCGGAGAATGGCGGGATTGAGGACCTACCGGTGCTGATGTCCGAACAGCCCGAAGCGCGCTGCAGCCGCGACCTGTGCCTGATGACGCGCCGCGCCGGCGGCCGCGACTGGCGCATCCTCGCGACGCGCAGCGCCTATCTCGTCCCCGCGCCCGATCTGATGGCGGCGTGCGCAGAGGCCGACATCGTCATCAGCGAACGCCGCCTGCCGCGCCGCTGCGCACCGCGCTGGCTACGGCTCGACCGGGCGACGCTGGCCCGCAGCGGGGGAGTGGCGATCGCGCTTGGCACGGCGTCGGTTCGCACGGTGCGCCATGCGGGCGACCGGCATCCGTGGGTGACGATGCCGGTATTGCCGGGGGTACGGCACGGACGCTTTGGTGGGAGTGGGAGAAGGGATCAAGCGATGGCCGGGCGTCGATGACGGGCTTCTCGGTTGCGCGAAGGCGGAGCGCCCGTCGGACGGCAGCATATCTGAAACACCGACCGGTATAGAATTGGCCCGACATCATCCTCCCCGCCCGGCGCGGCCAAATTTTGGTGGGAAGCGGTCGTTCAAACTGCGGCTCACTATGAACTTAACTATGGCGTTCTGCGATGATCCACCCAGAGATAACGGTCGGGATTATCAGCAAAAAGGGCCAGTCGTCCGCACCGTCTACATCGGCGGCTCGCAGCGCCCACTGCCCCACAAAAACCCCGCCAACCCCGATAAAGACGAGTCCACAAATTAATAAGAGGCCCGTCAGATTACAGGGCATGTAGCTCCATAGAACCTTTTTAAACCAAATCTCGCGCTTCAAGTCGTGTTTCCCACCGGACTTGCCCATAGTAGAATGCTTGAAGATGGCTATCTACGCAATTGGCGGAAAGCAGATGGCTTTTTAACGTGCCTGCCCCCTTTCTCTCCTTAGACAAGATTGCTTCTGCGGCGTCTCACTGCGACGGATTGAAGAAGAAATAGTGTTCGATCAGCTTCCCGTCTTTCTCACGGGCAACATCGACACCGGTCACCGTGATTTCACCGGGCGGGCCACCCTTCCACCGCGCCGTTGCGACGCCGTGATGGCCGAGGCCAGGCCCATCGATTTCGAAGCGGAAACCGGGCGGCATATCGGCAAGAACACCTGCCACCACCTCGGATATGGCTTTATGGCCGCTGACTGCGCGGGCCGGCTCGAATATTGTTGCATACGCGTGGTAGATCTCGTCGATTGCAGCGAGCCGGACGACGTCGTCACGCTCGTTCCAGACGCGTTGGATGCTCGCGTGCAACAGATCGACTTCTGGCGCTTCCGACACAATTTCCTCCCGCGTTAATCCGGTTGGCTGTTCATAACATCCCTGGGACGAGACTGTTCAGCCTGTTCAAGCCCTTCCAAAGGAAGGAGAGCTATCGAGCCGCTGATCAGGATCTTGAGCGGTGACCATCGGGCGAAACCCGTCAGAGCTCCCCCTCAATCGTACCGCCGCAAAATCCCCGCCAGCTTGCCCTGCACGCGCACTTGCGCCGGTGCATAACGCTGCGGGTCATACGCCCGGTTGGCGGGGTCGAGCCGGATCATCGCGCCTTCGCGGCGGAAGAATTTGAGGGTGGCTTCGCTTTCCTCGATCAGCGCCACGACGATTTCGCCGTCGCGCGCAACCTCCTGGCGCTTGATCAGTGCATAATCGCCGTCGAGGATCCCGGCCTCGACCATCGAATCCCCGGCGACTTCCAGCGCATAATGCTCGCCATTGCCGAGCAGGGCGGCGGGGACGGCAAGCATCGAGGCGCCTTCGAACGCTTCGATCGGCACACCGGCGGCGATGCGGCCGTGCAGCGGGATCTCGATCACGTCATTGGCGGGCTCCGGCATCGCGCGGAGATTGGCGGCGGGCGCAGCAGTGGTTTTGGTCGGTGTGTTGGTGCCACGCTCGGGCATTTTCAGCACTTCGAGCGCGCGCGCTCGATTGGGCAGGCGGCGGATGAACTGACGTTCCTCGAGCGCGCTGATCAGGCGGTGGACGCCCGATTTGGATTTGAGGTCGAGCGCTTCCTTCATTTCCTCGAACGACGGCGACACCCCGGTCTCATCAAGCCGGTCGTTGATGAAGCAGATCAGCTCATGCTGCTTGCGCGTTAGCATCGCTCGGGCCCTTTCGTCGGAACAGACAACGAACCTATACGGAACGAAAAATCACGCGTCAAGCGCGCGCTTTACGGGAGCGCGAGGATTTCCACCGAGTCGCCGGGCTCGGCGGCTGGCGTATGCGGTGCACGGGCAATCAGGCAATCGGCCTCGGCGAGCGTCCGCAACAACGACGAGTCCTGGCGCTGCGCGACATACACCCGCCCGTCGCGCGTCTCCGCTCGCAGATAATCCTGCCGCACGCCGTTGGCGGGCAACGCCGAACCGAGGATCGCCGTGCGCAAAACCGGCATCGCATCGCGCGCGCCGCTCAGATGCGCGATCAGCGGGCGCAGGAACACCGTCGCGGTGACGAAGGCCGACACCGGGTTGCCGGGCAGGCCCAGCACCGTAGTCCCGCGCAAACGCCCTGCCAGCATGGGCTTGCCGGGCCGCAGCGCGATCCGCCAGAAATCGATCCTCCCGCCTGCCGCCTCCAGTGCGGGACGGATCAGGTCATGGTCGCCGACCGAGGCACCGCCGGTGGTGACGAGAATGTCGGCTTCCACCGCCGCAAAGGCGGCGGCGATGGCATCGAGCCGGTCGGGCAGGATGCCGAGCCGAAGGACGTCGACAGGCAAATCACCAAGCAACGTCGCCAGCATCACGCTGTTGGATTCGGGCAGCGCATCGGGTGGCCCGCTGGCACCCGGCGCAACCAGTTCGTCCCCGCTCGCCACGACCGCGACGCGCAGCCGCCGCGCGACCGTCAATTCGGCGTGTCCGGCGATCGCCGCCAGTGCGACGCGCGCTGCTGTCAGCCGCTCGCCCTTCGCGATGAGCACCTCACCGCTGGCGAAATCGAGCCCCCTGCGGCGGATATTGCCGCCGCGCACCGGGCCATCGCCGGACAGAGTAAGGCTGTCGCCCTCGCGCGCGGCCTCTTCCTGAACGAGCACGCTATCGGCCCCCGGCGGCACGGCGGCACCGGTAAAGATGCGCACCGCTTCGTGCGCGCCGCACGTCCCGGTAAAGGGGCGTCCGGCGGCGCTTTCGCCGATCACGCGCAGCGGCCCCGGCAAATCGTCGAACCGCACCGCAAAGCCGTCCATCGCCGAGAGATCGGCATAGGGCTGGGTCCGCAAGGCGTAGACCTCGCTTGCCAGCCAGCGTCCGGCGGCCGCGGCCAGTGGAAGCGTTTCGCTCGGTACTGCGGCACCAAGCGCGAACAGGCGCGCTTGCGCATCGGACACGGAGATCAGAGGAGAGGCCATCGTCATGCTTTCCGGTAAGGCTGGCGGGTATCAGCGGGTCGTCGCGGGTGGGGCAATCCGCTCGATCGTCAGCCGGGTGATCGTACCGCCAGTCGGCGTTGCCGCGACATCGAACCGTCCCCCCAATTGCCGCGCCAGGGTGCTGGCGATGGTCAGGCCGAGGCTGGTCGTGCGGGTCATGTCGAACCCATCGGGCAAACCGGCACCATCGTCGGTAACGCTGAGGTCGAGCGTGTCGTCGGTGCGCTGTACGACCACGTCGATCCGCCCGGTTTCGCGATCGGCAAAGCCATGTTCGAAGGCGTTCGCGACGGCCTCCGCCAGGATCAACGCCAGCGGGATCAGCGCATTGGGATCGAGCACGAGATCGGTTTGCGCGTCGACGCGACACGCGATTCCGGGCTTCCCGCCGGCCTCGGCGAGATCGGCGACCAATGTGGTGACCACGGCATGAAGGGCGACCTGTCCCCCGCTCACGTCATACAATTGCCGCTGGATTCGCCCGATCAGCTGGACGCGGTGGACGGCGTTGTCGAGGACTTGTTTGGCGGCCTCATCGGCGATCGCGCGACGCTGCACGCTGAGCAATGCGGCGACCATCATCAAATTATTGGACACGCGGTGCTGCAATTCGTGGAACAGCACATTGCTGCGTTCGACCAGATCCAGGCGCTGGGCCGCCAGTTCACGCGTGCGTTCGCGTTCTTCGCGCAGGCGGGCGTTGGCCTTTTGCATCATATCGACCAGCGCAATATCAACCGCGACGACGCCGATATAGAAGAGCAACGCGGTCGCGGTTGGCACCTCGATCTGAAAGCTGAACAGCGGCGGGATGAAGAAATACCAGGCGATAAGCCCGCACAGAATCGCCGACAGCACGCCCGGCCCCCGACCCCACAGGAACGCCGAGATGATGACCGCCGGAAAGAAGGTGAGAAACGGAAAGCCCGGCGGGAAATACGGGTTCAGCGCGCTACGTAAAAGTCCCGCCAGAACGGCCGACACCGTAGCGAGGGCGTAAGCCGCGATGGGGCGGTCCATCAGGAGCGGCAATCGTTCCAGCAGGTTCGGTCGTATGTGATTCATTCGGCCAGGTACCAGTTCCCTCGGGGCTGCGCAGTGCTCTCGATCAAGATTCGGATGATCCTCCTCGGTCAGCTTGTCCTTCCTTACGCGAAGGCGCGCGCTTGCCGCAAACGGGCCCATTGGTCGCACACGCACAGGGTAGTTGCACGGAAACCACAGTCGCGGGTCAATCCCGGCCTTCGGTCCAAACTGTCACAATCGCGACATAATCTCGGCCTAGCCGCGCCTCAGCAACCAGACTTTACCAAGTCGAAGCCCGCTCAGAGCGCATCGCGCAGACACCCGCAAAGGGGGCTGCGCGCGTGTTGTCATGTCCGCAGTACGCTAAACTCACAAATGGGGAACATCGTGTCCAAATCACTCGTCGCCAAGTCCGCACTCCTGTTCGGCACCGCGTTTGTCGCGCTTGCCGGTGCCAGCGCTGCCAGCGCGCAGGATGCTCCTGCCGCAGCCGCAGCGGTGCAGACGCCCGCCGCCGACGATAATCTCGGGGACATCGTCGTCACCGCGCAACGTCGCAGCGAGAACCTGCAGAAGGTGCCGGTTTCGGTCGGCGTGCTGCAGGGTGCCGATCTGCGCAACTTCACGGCGGGTGGCGGCGATACGCTGCTCGAACTCGCCAACCGCGTCCCCGGCCTCTATGCCGAGACGACCACCGGCAAGATCTTCCCGCGCTTCTACATTCGCGGCCTCGGCAATATCGATTTCTACCTCGGCGCGTCGCAGCCCGTGTCGATCATCCAGGACGACGTCGTGCTCGAGCATGTCGTGCTGAAGTCGAACCCGGTGTTCGACGTGAACCAGATCGAAGTGCTGCGCGGGCCGCAGGGCACGCTGTTCGGCCGTAACACCACGGCCGGCATCATCAAGTTCGACACCAACAAGCCGACCAACGATTATGAAGGCCGTGCGACGGCGTCCTATGGCAGCTACAACACGGTGTCGGTCGACGCCGGCGTCGGCGGGCCGATCGTCAAGGACGTGCTCTCGTTCCGCGTGTCGGGCCTGTATCAGCGTCGCGATAACTGGATCGACAACAGCTATACCGGCCCGAGCGACGACGGCACCGTCGGCGGCAAGAACAAGCTCGGCGGGTTCGAGGAAAAGGATGTCCGCCTCCAGTTGATGCTGACCCCGCCCGAAACCGGCTTCACCGGCATCGTTTCGGCGCATGCGCGCAATTACTCGGGCACGTCGACGATCTTCCATCGCGGCGCGATCAAGCTCGGCACCAACGATGTCAGCGCCGAACCGCGCGACAGCATCGCGCTCGATGAGGGCCATAACAACCCACAAGCGTACCGGACCTATGGCGGCTCGTTCAACGCGAAGAACGATTTCGGCGCGGTCACGCTGACCTCGATCACCGCGTATGAATCGACGTCGGGCTATAGCCGCGGCGACACCGATGGCGGTGCTGCGGTCAATTTCGCGGGCGGCAAATTCTACGGCGAGAGCCAGGGCCGCGTGCGCGATCTCGACCAGCTGAGCCAGGAACTGCGTCTGGCCAGCAACGGCACCGGTCGCTTCAAGTGGCAGATCGGCGGCATCTACTTCGAATCGCGCGATACGACCGAATTTGACCAGCGCGGTTTCTTCCTGCTCGACAATTCGTTCGGCACCACGCCCAACCCGAACAATTTCGTCGTGCTGCGCAACGTCAACACGTCCTATGCCGGTTTTGGCCAGGCGAGCTACGAGCTGCTCCCCAAGCTGACGCTGACCGGTGGCGTGCGCGTGACCTATGACGAAAAGACCACGCGCCTCGTCACGCCGCCGCGCAACGCAGCGGGCGTATCGACCTTCCCGGCTGCGGCCGCGAGCTATGTGCGCCTGGCCGATACCCAGCCGAGCTGGGAAGGCAGCCTCAACTATGCAGTCGAGCCGAATGTGAACGTGTTCGCGCGCGTTTCGCACGGTTTCCGCGGGCCGACGATCCAGGGCCGCAACGCCGTGTTCAGCTCGGCCTTCGTGACGGCCACGTCGGAGACGATCACGTCGTATGAAGCCGGCATCAAGTCGAACCTGTTCGGCAACACGCTGCGCTTCAACGCGACGGGCTTCTACTACAAGGTCCACAACATCCAGCTGAACGGCAACGACGCCAACAATAACGGCCTGTTGTTCAACGCCAACCAGGCGCAGGCCTGGGGCGGCGAAGCGGAGCTGACCTGGCGTCCGGTGCCCGAGTTCACGCTCGGCCTGGGGGGCAGCGTGCTGCACACCGAGATCAACGACACGCGCGTTTATGCGCCGGTCTGCAAGCTCAACGGCGTCGTCACCTGCACCGTGCTCAACCCGACGATCAATGTCGGCGCGGCAACGCTCGCGCAGATCAACGGCAACGTCCTGCCCGACGCGCCGAAATATCAGCTCGATGCCAATGCACGGTATGACTATCCGCTGGGCAATGGCGGCAAGCTGTTCCTCGCGGGCGACGTGACGCTGCAGGGCTATACCAGCTTCGTGCCGTACAAGACGATCGAGTACACCTCGGACGGCACTTTCGAAGCGGGTCTGAAGGCCGGTTACGCCGCCCCTGAGAACAAGTACGAACTGGCCGTGTTCGTGCGTAACCTGACCAATGAGAAGAACCTCAAGGGCGTGCTCGACAACTACAACGCCGCCGTGTTCAACGACCCGCGCATCATCGGCGTGTCGCTGAGCGGCAAGTTCTGATCGCCTAATCGCGGATCGACCTGCGGTGCAGGTCGATCCGCGATCCATTTTTCTTCCCCGGCGGAGGCCGGGGCCCAGTAGAAGTGGCAGTGGTCATTGAGCGCAGCGCTCTATTGCCGCGAGCTGCGCAACTGGGCCCCGGCCTGCGCCGGGGAAGCGCTATTTTTGGGGAAGAATGCGCGCCTCAGCGCGCCCAATCGCCCGATTTGCCGCCGGTCTTGGTCAGCAATTGTACGCCGCCGATCGTCATGCCTTTGTCGATCGCCTTGGCCATATCGTAGATCGTCAGCAGCGTGACCGTGACGGCGGTCAGCGCTTCCATCTCGACCCCGGTCTTGCTCTCGGTCGCCGCCGTCGCGGTCGCGGTGACGCCACGGTCGTCCACCACCAGATCGATCGCCACGCGCGTCAGCGGTAGCGGATGACAGAGCGGGATCAATTCGCTGGTGCGCTTGGCCGCCATGATCCCCGCGACCCGCGCCACCGCCAGCACATCGCCTTTCAGCGCAGTCCCGTCGCGGATTGCGCGCGCGGCTTCGAGGATCATGTCGATCCGCCCCGTCGCCACGGCTTCACGTCGGGTCGGCGTTTTGCCGCCGACATCGACCATATGCGCCGCACCGGCGGCATCGAGATGGGTGAGCTCGCTCATCCGACCAGCGCGCGTGTTGCCGCTTCGACGTCGCTCTGGCGCATCAGCGATTCGCCGATCAGGAAGCAGCGAATGTCATGTTCGGCCATCGCATCGAGATCTGCGCGCGTGGTAAGCCCGCTTTCGGCGACGAAGGTGCAGCCCTTGGGCGCCTTGGACACGAGTTCATAGGTGCGCGCGAAATCCACCGTGAAATCGCGCAAATTGCGGTTGTTGACGCCGATCAGCCGCGACTTGAGCTTCAGCGCGCGCTCCATTTCGCTGTGCGAATGCACTTCGACCAGCACGTCCATGCCGCATTCGAGCGCACTCGCCTCGATCTCGGCGAGCAGTCCGTCGTCGAGCGCCGACATGATCAGCAGGATCGCATCAGCGCCAAGGCCACGCGATTCGGGCACTTGCCACGGATCGACCATGAAATCCTTGCGCAGCACCGGCAGTGTACAGGCATTGCGCGCGGCGGTCAGATAGCTGTCCGCCCCCTGGAACCACGCTTCGTCGGTCAGCACCGACAGGCACGCCGCACCGCCCGCCTGATACGCGGCGGCATGGGCGGGCGGATCGAAATCGGCACGGATCAGGCCCTTGGACGGGCTGGCCTTCTTGATCTCGGCGACCAGCGCATAGCCGGTCTCGGCGCGCGCATCGAGCGCGGCGCGAAAGCCGCGCGGCGCGGTTTGAGCGGCAATGCGGGCGTCGAGTTCGGCGATCGCCGTCGTCGCTTTGCGCGCGGCTACCTCGGCGCGTTTGGTTTCGAGAATGCGGGTGAGAACGTCGGTCATGAATAGGCAATCCATCGATCGAGCAAGCCGTTCGCCGCGCCGCTGTCGATCGCGTCGCGCGCGATCTCCACGCCTTCGGAAAGGCTCTGGCTGGTGCCCGCCACGATCAGCGCGGCGGCCGCATTGAGGAGAACAGCGTCGCGGTACGGGCCCGCTTCGCCCTGAAGCAAGCGGCGGAGCGCGGCGGCGTTATACGCTGCGTCGCCACCGCGGATCGCGGTGACCGGGTGGCGCGGCAATCCGGCGTCTTCGGGCACGATGATGCCGGGCAAGTCCACCTGTCCAACGCTGACCGCGACGCTCCGCCCGGCACTCGACAACTCGTCCAGCCCTTCCTCGCCCGATACGACCAATGCCGCTTCGGTGCCGAGCTGTTCGAGCGCTGCGGCATAGGTCGCTGCGTAATCGGGGCGGGCGATGCCGATCAGCTGGCGTGTCACCCCGGCGGGGTTGGCGAGCGGACCCATCAGGTTGAAGATCGTGCGGCGGCCCAGCCGCTGGCGGATTGGCGTGATGCGTTTCATCGCCGGATGATGATTGGCGGCGAACAGGAAGGCGATGCCGATATCGCGCAGGCTCGCCTCCGCGCACAGCCCGGCGCGGTGCATGTCGAGGCCCAGCACCTCCAGCGTATCCGCCGCGCCCGCCTTGGACGAGGCCGCGCGATTGCCATGCTTGGCAACCGGCACGCCGGTGCTGGCGACGACGATCGAGACGGCGGTCGAGACGTTAAGTGTATGATGCCCGTCGCCGCCGGTGCCGCAGACGTCGACGGTGCCCGGCGGTGCATCGATCGGCAGCAGGCGTGCGCGCATCGCGCGCGCTGCCTCGGCAATTTCGATGCTCGTTTCGCCGCGTTCGGTCAGCCCGATCAGGAAGGCCTCGATTTCGCTTTCCGACGTTCGCGCGTCGAGCAGGTCGGCAAACGCCTGCGCGGCGGTTTCGCGGCTGAGCGGCGATGCCGTATCGGGGAGGAGGGCGAGGGTGGTCATCCGACAATCCCCGCATCCGCCAGAAAATTGGCGAGCATCGCATGGCCATGTTCGGTGGCGATGCTCTCGGGGTGGAACTGCACGCCATGGATGGGCAGCGTCGCATGGCGCACGCCCATCACCGAGCCGTCATCCGCGCGCGCGTTGACCAGCAGCGTCTCCGGCAAATCCTCGACGATCAGCGAATGATAGCGCGTCGCGGTAAAGGGCGAGGGGAGCCCCTTGAACACGCCCGTTCCGTCATGCGTCACCGGCGAGGTCTTGCCGTGCATCAACCCGCCGCGCACCACGCGTCCGCCAAAATGCTGGCCGATCGCCTGATGACCCAGACACACCCCTAGTAGCGGTCGCCCGGCGACGGCGCAGGCCGCGACCAGGTCGAGCGAGATGCCGGCTTCGGTCGGCGTCTTCGGGCCGGGGGAGATCAGGAATCCTTGCGCATTGCTGGCCAGCGCTTCGGCGGCGGTCAGCGCATCGTTGCGCACGACCTTTACCTCCGCGCCCAACTCCATCAGATAGTGGACCAGGTTCCAGGTGAAGCTGTCGTAATTGTCGATAACGAGGATCATGGCGCGCCGCTAACCTGTTTGTGCTGATACGACAATCGCGGTGATAAAGACGCCGTTCAGGTTGGATCTAACCAGACGTGCTACACGTTGCCGTGTCCCAAGGAGAATTTCCCATGCTGCGCTCTCTCGCCGTCGCCGTTTTGCTGGCCACAATCTCCACCGCGACGTTTGCGCAGACCGCGCCGCAGGCTTCGACGACCGAAGCCAAACAGGCCGAGTCGGGCAAGCCGCCGCTCCGGATTCGCTCGGTCACGCTGACGGGTAACGAAAAATGCCCGCAGTCCAACAATCCCGATGAAGAAATCGTCGTGTGCGCGCGCGTCGGCGAACCCTACCGCATTCCCAAGGCGCTGCGCGACGACAAGCCGATCCCGGCGCAGAACCAGAGCTGGGTCAATCGCGCCGCCCTGATGGACGATGTCGGCCGCCGTGCAGGTGGCCTGCCCGATACCTGCTCGCCGACCGGCTCGGGCGGCCAGACCGGCTGCGCCAAGTTGCGTGCCGAACAATATGCCGCCGAAAAGGCCGATGCGAAGCGTCAGGCGAGCCAGGTTCCGTAACGAGGCGGCGCGTCGACACGCTTCCCCTCCGTTCGCCCTGAGCCTGTCGAAGGGCATCTCGCCACGGGGGCACGCCCGCTCCCGTGGAGAGGTGGGCTTCGACGAGCTCAGCCCGAAAGGGGGGTAAGTAAGCGCAGCGCTGACGCTTATTACTGCCCGAACCCGCTCTCTGCCGCCCGCGCGATCGCCTCGCGCGCGGCGGCGAGAAGCGCTCCCGCTTTGGCCTCGCATTCGCGTTGTTCATACGCCGCTTCGCTATCGGCAACGATTCCCGCCCCCGCCTGCACGTTCATGATGCCGTCTTTCACGATCGCGGTGCGCAGCACGATGCAAGAATCCATCGATCCATCAGGCGAGAAATAGCCGACGCCGCCCGCATAAGGGCCGCGCACGGCACCCTCCAGTTCGGCGATGATTTCGCACGCACGCACCTTCGGTGCCCCGCTGACCGTGCCCGCCGGGAAGCCCGCAAACAGCGCGTCGAGCGCGTCATGCTCGGGCGCTAGCTGGCCGATGACGTTCGAGACGATGTGCATGACATGGCTGTAGAATTCGGTGGTGTAGCTGGCGGTCACCGTCACGCTGCCAGCGGTGGCCACGCGCCCGACATCGTTGCGGCCGAGATCGAGCAACATCAGATGTTCCGCGCGCTCCTTGGGGTCGGCGAGCAGGCTCTGGCGATTGGCTTCGTCCTCGGCGGCGGTCTTGCCGCGCGGGCGCGTGCCGGCGATCGGGCGAATCGTCACCTCGCCGTCGCGCACGCGCACCAGAATTTCCGGGCTCGATCCGGTCAGCGCAAAGCCCGGCAGATCGAGATGATAGAGGAACGGCGACGGGTTGATCCGCCGCAGCGCGCGATACAATTCGAACGCGGGCAGTGGAAACGGTGCCGTGAAACGCTGCGACAGCACCACCTGAAAGATGTCGCCCGCGACGATATACTCCTTCGCGCGCGCCACCATCTCGGCATAGCGGCCGGGCGGCAGTGTCGGAGTCAGCGCGATCTCGCTCGCCTCGCCCCGCACGGGCGCAGGCAAAGGCGCGGTCGCGAGGCGCGCGGCAGTCGTCTCGATCCGCTCCAGCCCCTCGGCGACGATCGCCTCGGGCGTACGCGTCGCATCGGGCCAGACCGGCGCGACCAGGAACAGCGCGTCGGCGAGCCGGTCGAAGATCAGCACCACCGTCGGACGCACGAACATCATGTCGGGCAGGCCCAGCGCATCGCTCTCGGGCCGGGGCAGCCGTTCGACCAGCCCGATCGTCTCATAGCCGAAATAGCCGACCAGACACGCCAGCGCGCGCGGCAATTCGGCGGGCACGTCCATCCGGCACGACGCGACCAGCGACCGCAGCGCGTCGAGCGTCGGTTCGGCGCAGGGGGCAAAGGCGTCGCGGTCGGTCAGCCAGTGCGGGTTGATCGCGGCGTCATGGCCCTGCGCGCGAAACACCAGATCGGGCGCGAGCCCGATCAGGCTGTGCCGCCCGCGCGTTTCCCCGCCCTCGACCGATTCGAGCAGGAAGTCGCCCCGCCCCGGCTCGATCAGCTTCAGCGCGGCGGCGACCGGGGTTTCGGTATCGGCGACCTGGCGCTGCCACAGCAGCGCCGGGCGACCGGTGGCGAGCGCGGCGTGTGCTGCCGCAGTATCAGGGCTGATCGGTCGCACTCACGCCACCCAGCATGTCGAGCTTGAGCTTGGCGATCGCAGCGGTGTTGCGCGTGGTGCCGACTGCCTTTTGCACGGCCTTGCCAAAGGCACCGGCATATTCGCGGCCGATCACCTTGCCAATGTCAGCGCGCGTTCCCGCGATCACCTTGTCATTGCCGCGCGCATCGCCCGATTCGATCGAGTCGAGATGGACGATGATCCAGCCGGCCTTGTCGGGCGCTTCGAGCAGCTTGGTGGTCTTGGCGGCCATGCTGAACAGCAGCGACAGCGGGGCTGGCACCTGGCGCGGATTTGCCATCAGCGCGGCGCGCGGCGCGTTGACCGGGCGCAGTGGCGGCAGCTTCAGCTTTGTCGCGGCGAGCGCCTCGGCCAGCGGTGTGCCCTTATTGGCGCTGGCGACGACGCTTGCGGCGATCTTGCGTGCCTCGCGCTGGCCACGGTCGAGCGTGAAGTCGTGCACCACGGCATCGTGGATCTGCGCCAGCGGACGCGGTGCCGCGGGTACGATCTTCTCGACCGCGACCAGCGCAAAGCTGCCATCTGGGCCCAGCGGCACCGTTTGCGGGCTGTCTCCGGCTTGGGCTGCAAAGGCGGCGGCGAGGATCGGCGCGAGGGCGGGGTCAGGTTTGGCGGCGGGGTTGTCGATGTCCTGCCCGCCCGCGAGCAGCGCGGGGGTGCGCAGCGGTGTCAGCTTCTGCTGCGTGGCGAGATTGTCGAAATTGCTCTTGGACAGCGCATCTTCCATCGCGTTGCGCTTGTCGGTCAGCGCTGCTGCCGTCTTCTGCTTCTGCAGCGTCTCGCGCAGGCCGGGCGTCGCCTCGGCGAGCGACTTGGCGGGCTGAACATGCTGTTTCACGATCTTTGCGACGATGAAGCCAAGCGGCGCGCGCACTGGCCCTACGACATCGCCTGCCTTGGCGGCAAAGGCCGCATCGGCAACGGCGGGGGATGTCTGCCCGGCATAGGCCGCCTTCTGCTGGTCGGTCAGCGTCGCGGCTTCCAGCCCGGCGGCGCGTGCCGCCTGCTCGATCGGCGTGCCTGCGCGCACCTTGGCGGCGAGCGCGGTGGCGGCAGCTTGATCGGCGACGACGACTTGCGCGATCGTGCGCAGATCGGCGGCGGCGAAGCTTGCCGCCTGCGCCTTATAGGCCGCAGCGATCTCGGCATCGGTTGGCGTGGCGGCGACGGCGGCGGCATTGACCAGCGCATAGCGCACGATCCGCCGCTCCGGCACGCGGTAGCGCGACAGGTTGCGGGTATAGAAGGTGTTCAGTTCCGCCTCGGTCGGGGCGGGGCCCGCTGCGACCGCCTGGCTGGGGATGAAGCCGACCGTGCCGTTGCGCTTTTCCAGCAACAGGCTGGCATAAGGCAGCGCCAGCTGCACCGGCACCTGGCTCGCGCCGATCGTCGGCAGGATCAACTGGCGCGTCAGCGTCTGGTCGGCAATGTCGGTACGGACTTGCACGTCGCTGGTGCCGTTCTGCTTCAGTACCGCTTCATAGCGTGCCTGATCGAACTTGCCGTCGAGCCCGGTGAGCCCCGGCTGGCTTGCGATCACCGCATCGACCGCCTGCTTGCTGACGACCATGCCCTGCTTCTGCGCGAACTGGCGGAAGGCGGTCGAATCGATCAGCCGTTCCAGCGTCGCGTCGAACCCGCCGCCGGCCACGAATTGCGCCATCGTCAGCGACGGCTGCTCCTGGCGATATTGGTTGAAGTCGCGCTGTACCGCCGCCTGCAAATCGCCCAGCGCGATCGTCTTGTTACCGACGGTGGCGACGGTGTCGCCCTTGGCGGCGGGGGTGCCGCTGCCCGACAGGCCCGATTTATCCGACAGCACGAACGCCAGGCCAAGCAACGCCACAAATCCAAGCGCGACGGCGGCCCCCAGCGGGTGGCGGATCATTCGGCGGAAAAAACTGAGCATGAGCGGGAGCGGCCAATCTGTCTGGAGCGTAGTCTCCGCCGCTTTAGGGGTGTGATCGGGCGGCTTCAAGCCGGGGCTTGGACTTGTGCGATCCGGCACGGGCGTTATCGCTGGGCAAAAGGCAGAAAAAGAGGATGGGCATGACACGTCGCAAGCTGGTCGCGGGCAATTGGAAGATGAATGGCAGTCTGGCCGCCTTGGCCGAACTCGACGCGATCGCCGTTGCGGCGCGCGCGCATCCTGCAGTCGATGTGGCGATTGCCTTGCCCGCGACGCTGATTGCTCCCGCCGTCCAGCGCGTGCCCGGCCTCGCTTTCGGCGGGCAGGATGTTCATGCGGCGGAAAGCGGCGCGCACACCGGGTGTCTGTCGGCATCGATGCTCGCCGAGGCGGGGGCGAGCTTCACCATCGTCGGCCATAGCGAACGCCGCGCCGACCAGGGGGAGACCAGCCAGGACGCCTGGGCCAAGGCCAGCGCCGCGCACCGCCACGGCCTCGGCGTCATCCTGTGCGTGGGCGAGACCGATGCCGAGCGCGACGCCGGCCGCGCCGCGCGCGTGGTGCAGGCGCAGATCGAGAAATCCGTGCCCGATCTCGCCACCGGCGCATGGCTGACGCTGGCGTATGAACCGCGCTGGGCGATCGGCACCGGCCGCACGCCGACGCTCGACGAAATCGCCGAAGTCCATTCGATCGCGCGCGCCAAGCTGCGCACGCTGGTCGGCGACGCCGCCGACACGATCCGCATCCTCTATGGCGGATCGGTAACGGGCGCGAATGCGGCGGCGATTCTGGAAACCGAGGATGTCGACGGTGCGCTGGTCGGCGGTGCCAGCCTGACCGCGGCGAAATTCGTGCCGATCATCGAAGCGGCGGGGTAGGGGGGGGCATACACTTCCCCGGCGAAGGCCGGGGCCCAGTCGTGACGCTGGGTGTAAACAAGCGCAGCGCCCGCCAACATCCACCCCGCCACTGGGCCCCGGCCTCCGCCGGGGAAGCGTTTTTGTCAGCCTAAGCGGCGCATTTTAATCCCCACTGGACACGCAAACCGCGCCCCGCTTATCGGGGCGCGATGAGTGTTATTGCCACGATCATGAACACGGCCACCGGCCAGCCCATCCAGAAAATGACCTTCGGGCGGATGCCCAAGCCCTGGATTTCCTTCAATCTCGCCACCGGCGAACTGGTCACCGCCGACCGCGTCGAAGTCGGCAAACCCGCACCCGGCAAATTCGTCGTGCCGGTGTCGGTCTGGGTCACGCCCAAGACCGAGGGGTGAGGGTTTAAGGCGCGCCCTTTCACAGTGATCGAATGTCCCTCTCCCACCGGGAGAGGGAAGGGGCCCGCCGCGCCAGCGGTGGGAAGGGTGAGGGCGACCCGCGCGATCACCCCCACTCACCCTCACCCTTCCGCGGCTTCGCCGCTCCCTCCCTCGCCCGATGGGAGAGGGATTTGCCGCTAAGCGTCGCCGTTGTTTGCCCGTGGCCATCGCACGCGCTCCTCTGATCCGTCTTCGCCGCGAACTGGGTTGCCAGTCCGTCACCCAGGTAACAGCTTGGGAGGTCTACGCCATCTAGGCCATAGCGCTACAGATCGCGAATGGCAGGAAGCGGTGGAAAAGCCGCCGCTACCGGTAACCCGAAACCAATCCTTCCGATGCTTTCGAGAATATAATATTGTAACCCTTGTGCGAGCCCGGAAACGTGACGAACAAAATCCTCAATGGTCCTATAACCCAAGTTTCATCATGGCGATGATGTGAAAAGCTGCTGACCGAACTCCCAGCAGATACGGTCCCGGTTTCCTCTGTCCCACTACGTTCCATCTGCGGAGAGCCATATGCCTGTACTAAATCTAACCTGACACGATCAGAGCACGGAGGAGAATTTATTGTATTAACGAGGATAACTGTTCGTAAGTTATCTTTTTTGTAGGTGCTGAGCACTTGAACAGGGCATCCTTCAACAACCTCCGCTCGATATTTTGGGTATAGTGTTTTTACCTGCGATTTCGGCATGCCAGCCCGAAGGTCACGCCAGAGGATTGGTTCGGAAGGAATTTCCTGCAACATGGCTGTTAAAATTAGTGAAAAGATCATAGTTGCTCCAGATCAAGAGGTGTCCATGATTAAATCTGACGCTCAAGGTCTACAATTAGATCAGTAGCGGAATTCTACTGATTTACCGCCATCATTCCTACCTTTGTAATCGAATGTCCGCGCTGATCCTTAACTCGGTAGAGTCGCGTATGGCCAACGCAATCCACATGATCATCCGCCTGTCATCAATCCAATCCATAGCCCAACGACAAAATCAGGGCGTGGCGCCGTTGAAGCAGGAATATGATAGGGGGGCGTGAAGGCTGGTATAGTCGCAACGACAACTGCCTTCGAGTTTGCTTTCCGCTGAATCATTTGTCCCCCATTCGTGACCTGTGGATCATTCGCTCAAACGATTCCGAAATCAATTCGATGTTTGTTGTGACGAATGCGCGGGGCCGTCTATTGTTGGACGAAACTGGAGTTACCCGCCTCCTAATCGCAAACCCGTAAGCGGCCAAACCCCGCCCCCTAACCCCCAAGCCGAGCCGGATCGACCACCACATGCCGGATATGCGTCCGGTTATAGGTATAACTAATGTGTACCAGCCCATCCCTGGTCTGGATCACCGCCGGATAGGCATAGCCATCGGGCAGCGGTTTGTCCTCCAGGGTCAGCACGTTGCGCCACGAAACCCCATCGCGCGACAGGCCGATGTTGAGCGGCCAGCGCGGGCCGTTGCCCGGCTGATCGGGCCAGTGCGCGCTGTGGTTGTAGACGATCAACTGCCGCCCGTCGGCCAGCGTCACCGCGTCGGTGCCGGCATTGGGGTTGGGCAAGTCCGCCGCCACCAAAGGCGACCAGCTCTTGCCGGCATCGTGCGACCAGCTCATCGCCAGCGCACCCTGCCGCGTCCGCGCGATCAGCGCCAGGCACCCATCGGCAAAGTGCAGCACGCTCGGCTGGATCGCCTCGATCCCCATGGGCGAGGCGATTGGCGGCTCGACCGTCCATGTCTTGCCGCGATCGATCGAGCGCTCCATGCGGATAAACCAGTGGTTTTCCTCGGGCGTGCCGACTTCGCGGCTGGAGGGTGACAGCCAGCTTCCGTCCGCCAGCACCACCGGCTTGTTCTTGATCGGCCCCAGCACACCCTCGGGCAGGCGCTGCGCCGCGCTCCAGTGGCGCCCGCCATCGCTGGAGGTCTTGACCATCCCCCACCAGCCACGCGGATTGGGGCCGACCTTGTAGAATAGGGTGAGCGGCCCGCCCGGCGGCTGGAACAGCACCGGGTTCCAGGTCGGGTAGCGCGTCCCATCCGCGCTTTGCCCGTCGGCGACCGAAACCGGCTTGTCCCACCCATGCGCCCCACGGCGCGCAAACCAGATCGTCACGTCGGGGCGGCTCTCCCCCGTGCCCCCGAACCACGCGGCGGCGAGCGTGCCGTCGGGCAGTTCGACGATGGTCGAGGCATGTGCCTGCGGGTAAGGCGGGGCGGGGTCGATGAATTCGGACAGCAGGATCGGGGAGGGGGCGGCAAGCGCCGCCATCGGCAGCGCCGCCAGCGCGACCAACAGTGTCCGGAAATACCGCAAGATCATCTGCAGTCTCATCGCCCAACCACTTCCTACGCTCCCCCGTCATGCCGGGCTCGTCCCGGCATCCACCGTGCCGCACATTCTGCGGCCAAAGGTCTCGGATGACGGTGGACCCCGGCACAGGGCCGGGGTGACGACCATGCCCCGCTCACCCCGGATAGCGCGCCTTCAGCATCGCCCAGGCCGCGCGCAGGCCCAGCGCTTCGCCACCCTTTGGCCGCCCCGGCTTGGCCGAAGGCCGCCACGCAAAGGTATCGAAATGCGCCCATGGCGTGCCCTCGGGCACGAAGCGCCGCAGGAACAGCGCCGCCGTCACCGCGCCGGCAAAGCCACCATCGGGCGCGTTGACCATGTCGGCAATGTCGGAGGACAGCATGTCGTCATAGCCATCCCACAGCGGCATCCGCCACAGCGGATCGTAAACCGCCGTGCCCGCCGCCAGCAACGCCTCGGCCAGCGCATCGTCATTGGCGAAGGTCGCGGGCAGATCCGGCCCCAGCGCCACGCGCGCCGCGCCGGTCAGCGTCGCGAAATCGAGGATCAGCGTGGGCGTCTCCTCGGCGGCGCGGGTGATCGCGTCGCCCAGCACCAGCCGCCCCTCGGCATCGGTATTGGTGTTCTCGACCGTCAGCCCCTTGCGCGTGCGCAGCACGTCGCCGGGGCGGAAGGCGTTGCCCGCTATGCTGTTCTCCACCGCCGGGATCAGCAGGTGTAGCCGCACCGGCAGCCGCGCCGCCATCACCAGCCCGGCCAGCGCCAGCGCATGCGCCGCGCCGCCCATGTCCTTCTTCATCAGCCGCATGCCCGAGGAGGGCTTGATGTCGAGCCCGCCCGAATCGAAGCACACGCCCTTGCCGATGATCGCGATGCGCGGATGCGCCGGATTTCCCCATTCGAGCTCGATCAGCCGGGGCTCGCGCCCCTTGGCGGCGGCCTGGCCGACCGCGTGGATCATCGGATAGCCCTTTACCAGCGCTTCGCTTTTGGTGACGGTCACGCTCGCGCCATGCGCCTTGGCCAGCGCCTCCGCTTCACCCTCCAGTTCAGCGGGCCCGAGATCGGCGGCAGCGGTGTTGACCAGATCGCGCACGCTGGCGACCGCTTGCGCCAGGCGCACCGTCTCCTCGATCCGCGCGGGCTCGCCGGTCAGCAGCACGCGCGCGCCCGTTGTCACCTCGTCGCTGCGATAGCGGTCGAACTTGTGCTGCGCGAGCGCCCAGCCCAGCATCGCGGCGCCGGGCTCGCCCTCGGCCAGGCGATAGATGCCTTCGGGCAATTGCTCGCCCAGCGAGGCGATCCGCCACGGCGAGTCGAGGCTTTCGTTGCACACCAGCAGCATCGCCCAATCGTCTGGCCCATCGCCCGGCAGCACCGCGCGGTTGCCCGCCTTGCCGGTCAGCCGATGCGCCGCCACCGTCGTACGGATGCGCGGCGGTTGTGCCTTCAGCCAGCTCTCCCACTGGTCGGGATGCACGACATGGATGAGGCGCGCGGGCTGGCCGCGATCGGGCTGCAGCAAGGCTGCGGGGTTGAAGATCATGCGCCCTTTATCGGAAGCGCGGGGCCGCTGCGCAAGCCGTGCTGAGGCTCAGGCGAGCGGCACCCCGTACAGATCATGCTCGTCGGCATCCTCGATCTCGACGCGCACGATGTCGCCCTGCGTCAAATGCCCGGCATCGCGCAGGAACACCTCGCCGTCGATCTCGGGCGCATCCGCCTTGGATCGCCCGGTCGCGCCATCCTCGCCGACCTCGTCGATGATCACGTCGAGCGTGCGGCCGACCTTGGCCTGCAATTTCTCCGCTGAGATGCGCGCGGTCAGCTCCATCAGCCGTGCGTAGCGCTCTTCCTTGATCTCTTCGGGCACCGGATCGGGCAGGGCATTGGCCGCTGCCCCTTCGACTGGCTCGAAGCGGAAGGCGCCGACGCGGTCGAGCTGCGCTTCCTGCAGCCAGTCCATCAGATAGGCGAAATCGTCCTCGGTCTCGCCGGGGAAGCCGACGACGAAGGTCGACCGAATCGCGATGTCGGGCGCGATCCTCCGCCAATGCTTGATGCGTTCGAGCACCTTGGTCTCGTTCGCCGGGCGCTTCATCAGCTTCAGCACGTTGCGGCTGGCATGCTGGAACGGGATGTCGAGATAGGGGAGGATCAGCCCCTCGGCCATCAGCGGGATGACCTGGTCGACATGCGGGTAGGGGTAGACATAATGCAACCGCACCCACGCGCCCAATTTGCCCAGCTCGCGCGACAGGTCGGTCATATGCGCGCGGACTTCCTCGCCATGCCACATCCGCGGCTGGTGGCGGATGTCGACGCCGTAGGCCGAGGTATCCTGGCTGATCACCAGCAATTCCTTGGTGCCCGCCTCGATCAGCTTTTCCGCCTCGCGCAGGATCGCATCGGGGCGGCGGCTGACCAGATCGCCGCGCAAGCTCGGGATGATGCAGAAGGCGCAGCGGTGGTTGCACCCCTCGGAAATCTTGAGATAGCTGTAATGGCGCGGGGTCAGCTTCAGCCCGCTTTCGGGCACCAGATTGAGGAACGCGCTCGGCGGCATCGGGGCGGCGTCATGCACCGCGCCGACCACTTCCTCATATTGGTGCGCGCCGGTAACGGCCAGCACATTGGGGAAGCGCGCGCGGATCGTCTCGGCTTCCTTGCCCATGCAGCCGGTGACGATGACCCGGCCATTCTCGGCAATCGCCTCGCCAATTGCTTCGAGGCTTTCCTCCTTGGCCGAATCGAGAAACCCGCAGGTGTTGACCAGCACGACATCGGCCCCGGCATAATCGGGCGACATCTGATAGCCATCGCTGCGCAGCTTGGTCAGGATCCGTTCGCTATCGACCAGATTCTTCGGGCAGCCGAGCGAGACCATGCCGATCTTCGGCGGGGAGGGGAGTGTTGTTGCCATGGGAACGGCGGCACATAAGCGCAGTCGCGGGATTTTTCCAGCGATTGCCGCTTGGGCGCTGCCTGGCGCCTTTCCTTCGCCGGGTGATTCATGGCTATGCCATCGCGACGGTCGCTTTTATCGTCTTGGTTTCGCCTCTCGTTTAACCGGTACACCGTACCGCCAAGGTTCCCGTTCATGGCACGATCCGCACCCTGCCTGGCGTTCCTGCTGCTCGCGGGATGCGGCGCGCAAAGCTCCAGACCGCCACCGCCGCGCGTGATGTTCGCCGGGCTTCCGGTCAGCGGCAGCATGGCGGATGCCCGCCGCGCGGGCTTCACCGATTGCGTCACACCCGATTGGGGCAGCCTGCGCTGCCGCCGCCACGGCGTGATGATCGATGGTACGGGCCCCTATGAGGCTGCGGTGGACCTGACCGGCAACGACGGCAGCGGCGGCTTCGACCAGGTGACGGTGTGGCACGATCAGGACCAATATGCCGTCTATAAGATCACCGATGTGCTGGAAAAGCAGGGCTGGCGAAGCTGCAACACAGGCAGCGGTGATCGTGGCGACCAGATCATCTACACGCACACAGGCATGCCAGTCAGGATCTCGATGGATCTGAGCTATTGGGGCAAACGCCGACTGCGGGTGATCCCGGCATGGAACAGGAAGGAGCGGCGGTGTTGAAGGATCGGCGGGCAAGACCAGATCATGCAACCGCAAAGAACGCGACTTGCGGTCTTCCGCCATCACCAAGGACGCGCTGATGCAGGAATATGAGCTGGTACCGCACCCCGACACGCCGCCGGCCAAGGTCGAGGCAGTGCGCGTTCGGATCGTCGTGCGCGAGGGTGCGCTGCTGCTCACCTTCATCGTCCACGGCAATGACCATGTCGCGCTCCCTGATTGGGCGACCTCAACGCGTAGGGATGACTTATGGAAAACGACGTGTGGCGAGATGTTTCTGGGGTTGCCGGGGACGGAGGCCTATGTCGAGTTCAACTATTCGCCTTCGACCCAATGGGCGGCGTACCGCTTCGATGCGCACCGCGCGGGCGGGCGTGATCTGCCTTTGTCCAGCCCGCCGCTCGTCGATCGCGGCGACGACACCTCCGATTATCTGGTCGAGGTCGAGCAGCCTCTTTCCGATCTCCCAGGCGAACCGTTTGATCTCGGCCTGACCGCCGTCATCGAGGAAACCGACGGCACCAAATCCTATTGGGCGCTTGCCCACGCGCCCGGCCCGCCCGATTTCCACAACCGGGATTGCTTTATCGCGACCCTCCCGGCACCTGAGCACGCATGAACTTCGGTATCGATCGCCTCCTCGCCGACCCCGCTTTGCGCAAGCCACTGGAGGGCAAGCGCATCGCCTTGCTCGCCCACCCGGCTTCCGTCACGCGCGACCTGACGCATTCGGTCGACGCGCTGATCGCGGCGGGGCTGAACGTCACCGCGATGTTCGGCCCGCAGCATGGCGTGCGCGGCGATCTGCAGGACAATATGGAGGAGTCGCCCGACTTCACCGATCCGACTTACGGCATGCCGGTGTTCAGCCTTTACGGTGAAGTCCGCAGGCCCACCGGGCAATCGATGGGCACGTTCGACGTGATGCTGGTCGATCTGCAGGATCTCGGCACGCGCATCTACACCTTCATCACCACGCTGCGCTACGTGCTGGAGGCGGCTGCCGAGCACCACAAGGCGGTATGGGTGCTCGATCGCCCCAATCCCGTCGGCCGCCCGGTCGAGGGGCTGACGCTGTTGCCCGGCTGGGAGAGTTTCGTCGGCGCGGGGCCGATGCCGATGCGCCACGGGCTGACGATGGGCGAACTCGGCCATTGGTTCATCGATCTGCTGAAACTCGATGTCGAGTATCGGGTGATCGAAATGGAAGGCTGGCAGCCCGACGCCGCCCCCGGCTTCGGCTGGCCGACCGATCGCGTGTGGATCAACCCCAGTCCCAATGCCCCCAATGTCATGATGGCGCGCGCGTATCCCGGCACGGTGATGCTGGAGGGCACCACTTTGTCCGAGGGGCGCGGCACCACACGCCCGCTCGAACTGTTCGGCGCGCCTGACATTGATGCGCGCGCGGTCGTCGCCGAAATGCGCCGCCTGGCACCCGATTGGCTCGCCGGCGCGCGCTTGCGCGACATCTGGTTCGAACCGACCTTTCACAAGCATGTGAAGACGCTGTGCAATGGCGTGCAGATCCATGCCGAGGGGCCGTCTTACGATCACGCGGCATTCCGCCCCTGGCGGGTACAGGCGCTGGCGTTCAAGGCGATCCGAGCCTTGTACCCGGACTATGATCTGTGGCGCGATTTCCCCTACGAATACGCTTTCGGCAAATTGCCGATCGACGTCATCAACGGGGGACCGGGCTTGCGCTTGTGGACAGATGACGCGACCGCGACTCCGGCCGATCTCAACGTGTTGGCGGCGGCGGATGAGGAGGCCTGGGAGCAGATTCGGCAGCCATATCTGCGCTACTGAGACCGCCTTCGCGACACGGTCACTCATTTCGTCGCGCTCGCGCAACGACTCAGGGATTCCACCAACCTGTTGCTGTGGTGCAACATCGCCAATCCCGTCATGACGCTTTTATACGATTCGCGGCAGGCGGGGGCCTTGTCGGATCGCTTATCTCCGGAAGGATGGGACGTCGTGGAATCCGATCGCCACTTCTACATGCGTCGCGTTACGGCGGAGCGACTCGCGGTCGCCCGGGCGGTTACCGAGGAAGCACGGAAACGTCGCCTCGTTCTGATCGAAACCTATCTGCAAAAGCTACAGGCGATGCCGGTGTAAAGCCCCGGCTTACCGCTTCCGCGTCAATTCCCGCATCGCCTCGTCGAGGCCCGCCAGCGTCAGCGGGTACATACGCTCGTTCATCAATTCGCGGAGGATGCGCAGGCTTTGCGAATAGCCCCATTGCTGTTCGGGGATCGGGTTCAGCCACACCGCCGCCGGATAGGTATTGGTCAGCCGCTGCATCCACACAGCACCCGATTCCTCGTTGAAATGCTCGACCGAGCCGCCCGGATGGGTGATCTCATAGGGGCTCATCGAGGCATCGCCGACGAACACCAGTTTGTAATCATGGCCGAATTTGTGGAGCACGTCCCACATCGGGGTGCGCTCGGAAAAGCGGCGCATATTATCCTTCCACACGCCTTCATACGGGCAATTGTGGAAGTAGAAAAATTCCAGATTCTTGAACTCGCTCGTCGCCGCCGAGAACAATTCCTCGCACAGCTTCACCCACGGGTCCATCGATCCGCCCACGTCAAGGAACAGCAGCAGCTTCACCGCATTGCGGCGTTCCGCGCGCATCACCACGTCGAGCCAGCCCTGCCGCGCCGTTCCCGCGATCGTCGCATCAATGTCGAGTTCGTCGGCGGCCCCCTCGCGCGCGAATTTGCGCAGGCGGCGCAGCGCAATCTTGATGTTGCGCGTGCCCAGTTCGCGCGTGTTGTCGAGGTTCTTGAAGTCGCGCTGGTCCCACACTTTCAGCGCGCGCTTGTGCGTCGACTCGCCGCCGATGCGGACGCCCTCCGGATTGTAGCCCGAATTGCCATAAGGCGAGGTGCCGCCGGTGCCGATCCACTTATTGCCGCCCTGGTGGCGCTCCTGCTGCTCGTCGAGCCGCTTCTTGAGCGTCTCCATGATCTCGTCCCACGATCCGAGCGATTCGATCTTGGCCATCTCTTCGGGCGTCAGATATTTCTCGGCGACCGCTTTCAACCAGTCAGCCGGGATTTCCGCCGGGCTTTGGCCGAAGGTCGTGGCAACGCCCCGGAACACCTTGGCAAAGACCTGATCGAAGCGGTCGAGCAGGCCTTCATCCTTCACATACACCGCGCGCGACAGGTAATAGAAATCCTCAGGCGTGCGATCGATCACCTCGGCGTCGAGCGCCTCCAGCAGCAGCAAATGCTCTTTGAGGCTGGCCGGGATGCCGGCGGCGCGCAGTGCGTCGAGGAAATCGAGAAACATGGCACATCTCTTCCCCCTCCCGCATCCGGGGAGAGGCCAGGGCAGGGGCCAGATGCCCCGTTGCCTGCAACATGCCCGGTGCGGTGCGCTCCTGCAAGCACGGGCAGCGTTACCGATAGGCGTCGATCAGGGCACCGACATAGTCTGGACTGCGCCCGGTCAATTCCGCCGCGGTCCGCGCGCGTGGACCATGGCTTTCCGGTATGCCGTAAATGAAGCCGTAGGTCGGATAGATGGTGCTGCCGAGTCCGTCCCGGTCACGATACCACACCTTCACCGCGCTCCAGTCATTATACGGCGAGGCGTCGGTCAGCGTCACATCCTGCTCGGCGTGGCCGCGTTCGCCGTTCTGGCGCGACCAATTGGCGTGGGTGACCATGACGACGCGATGGTCGACGACTCGGCTGATCACCGCGACATGGCCGAGCGGGAGTCGCGCGCTGCGCGCGAAAACGATGACCGCGCCGGGGCGCGGCGTATCGCCGCGCCGATAGCGCCCGGCGGCCTGACCCCACCATGTCCAGGCGTCGCCATAAATCTGGATGCCGGAAGCGGCACGCGCAAAGGGAACGCACTCGCCTACATAATCGAGCAAGGATGGCGCGGCAGCGGCCATCGCCGGTGGGGCGAATACCAACGCAAGAGAAACAACGACGCAACGCATACATGCACCCAATACTGGCTGCACCCCCGCAAGAGCGTATCGTTACAGGCTTTATGCCGCGTTTACCACGTTGAAATTGAGCTGTTTTGGCGGAAACGGGGGCGCGCGCGCTATCCCTTATTCTGCTGCCGCTTGGCCATGAAGGCGAGGCGTTCGAACAGCATCACATCCTGCTCGTTCTTGAGCAGGGCACCGTGCAGCGGCGGGATCGCCTTGGTCGGATCGCGGTTTTGCAACACGTCGAGCGGCATGTCCTCGTGCAGCAGCAATTTCAGCCAATCGAGCAATTCGCTGGTGCTCGGCTTCTTCTTCAGGCCGGGCACGTCGCGCACATCGTAGAAAATGTCCATCGCCCGGTTGACCAGGATCTTCTGGATGCCGGGGAAGTGGACATCGACGATGGCCTGCATCGTCTCGCGATCGGGGAATTTGATGTAGTGAAAGAAGCAACGGCGCAGGAAGGCGTCGGGCAGCTCTTTTTCGTTATTGCTGGTGATGATGACGATCGGGCGCTCGACCGCGCGGATGGTTTCCCGCGTTTCGTAGACATGGAATTCCATACGATCGAGTTCCTGCAACAGATCGTTGGGGAATTCGATGTCGGCCTTGTCGATCTCGTCGATCAGCAGCACCGGCGGCTTGGGCCGGGTGAACGCCTCCCACAATTTGCCACGGCGGATGTAATTGCCGATATCGTGGACGCGCTCGTCGCCCAATTGCCCGTCGCGCAGGCGCGCCACCGCGTCATATTCGTACAGGCCCTGCTGCGCCTTGGTGGTGGACTTGATGTTCCACTCGATCAATTCGGTATCGAGTGCCTTGGCGATTTCATATGCGAGGACGGTTTTGCCGGTGCCGGGTTCGCCCTTTACCAGCAAGGGACGGCGGAGCGTAACGGCCGCGTTGACCGCGACTTTCAGGTCATCGGTTGCGACATAGCCTTGCGTACCGTCGAAGCGCTTCATCGCTTGCATCCCGTTTCATTTGAATACCGGGTACGGCGATAGAGGGAAACGCCCCTCACGCGCAAGCGGTGGCTATAGCTTGTCGCGTGCGCTTGCGCGGGCCTCGATCAAATCGCACAGCCCACGATGCTGGGCGAAAGTCTGCTGAGCGCCGAAGGCGATCGCGCGGCGGACGGGTGCGGGGATGGCATCGGTTGCGAGCATCGTAATCGTCGAGGCACTGGGCAGGACACAGGGCACGATGGTGCCGCCGGTGCGGAGCGCGGCCGCGTCGAGAACAGCGCGAAAGGCGTGCCAGTCGATTACCAACGCCATGGCCGCTCCTACGGAACATCCCGAGCGGTCAGAGCGCGCCAGCATATCGAAGGCATGGCGCTGGGCTGCAAACGCAGCATCGCTTTCCGCCTGGCCCGGCGTGGAGGGTAGGGGGCCGACGGCAGCGGTTAGGCGCGCAAGATTAGCCCGTTCAACGCCAAAGGCGTCCGTCGCTTCCGCAAGCCAGCGATTGTCGAGATCGGGTACGGGGCGACGATTCGCCTCCTCGAACAGATTGGTCAGGCGTCCGTGAACGGCGCATAGGGCATGGACAGCATCGGCGAGATCGCGGCCGACGACTGCGGCCTGTGTCAAACGGCGGACGATCGCGTGGCCAGCACATCCGTCGCTTGTCGCCAGAGCCGCAATGCTGCCCGCATAGCCCCCTGTCTTCACCTGTATCGATGCGATCACCATGATCTTCGAATCGTCCCTATATCTGCCGGCAGTGCCGCCGGATTGCGCCCGTCGGGCAAGCAGTGCGGCAAGGGTTATACCGAAGGGCGTAAAGACCTGGTGTAGTTGCGATTAAGGGTGTCTCAACCAGCTTTTGCAGCGCCCTGCGCTCCGACCATCGCGGCGAGAGGGCGACGCGGCAGGTCCGGCACCGGCTAGGGCGTGACATCTTCGGCAAAGATGCCGGTGCCGTCGCCGATCGGTTCGATCCTGAGCGCCAGCATACGGCCAGCGCGGGCGGCGGACGGGAGTGTCAGGCTTTCTCCAATGCCCGAATTGCCAACCCGCCGCATTGCCCCGGCAAGAAGCGCGCGGGATGGCGGCGGGGTGATCGTGTCGACGGGCGCGCCGGGCGTGACGATTTGCCCGAAATGTGCGCGCGCAGTCCGGCTGGATGCCAAAATCGTGGTCTCGCGGTCTGCAAGCAAGACGATATCGCGGACATTGTCGAGCAGTTGTGTTGCGGTGATCGCTTCGGCGGAGAGAAAGGCGCGGTCCGGTGGATCCGACGGGATCGCGCATAAGGCGTTCATTGTCTCGACCGAAACGAGAACGAGACGCGGCCGACCGCGGTGCAGAATATAGATCGGCGCGCGTGACGCGCGTTCCTGCCACAAGCCGAAATGTCGCACCAAATCGGATGCAGTAACCATGTGTTCGGCAGCGGGTGCGGTGAGGGACGACATACGCCCCAATGTACGCAACGCTCGCCGCTACGTCACAGCTCGCCTCCGAAACGGAGCAATTTGGACGGCGTGCGATAGCAAAGCCCGGCGACGTACCTGCGCCGCCGGGCCCTTGGCTTACTGATCGAGGAAGCTGCGCATCTTGCGGCTGCGGCTCGGGTGCTTCAGCTTGCGCAGCGCCTTGGCCTCGATCTGGCGGATGCGTTCACGCGTGACCGAGAATTGCTGGCCGACTTCTTCCAGCGTGTGATCGGTGTTCATGCCGATGCCGAAGCGCATGCGCAACACACGCTCTTCTCGCGGGGTGAGGCTGGCCAGAACCCGCGTAACGGTTTCCTTGAGGTTCGCCTGGATCGCCGCGTCGACCGGGATGATCGCGTTCTTGTCCTCGATGAAGTCGCCGAGATGGCTGTCTTCCTCGTCGCCGATCGGCGTTTCGAGGGAGATCGGCTCCTTGGCGATCTTCATCACCTTGCGGACCTTCTCCAAAGGCATGGAGAGGCGCTCGGCCATTTCCTCGGGCGTCGGCTCGCGGCCCTGCTCGTGGAGGAACTGACGGCTGGTGCGCACCAGCTTGTTGATCGTCTCGATCATGTGCACTGGGATACGGATGGTGCGCGCCTGATCGGCAATCGAGCGGGTGATTGCCTGGCGGATCCACCAGGTCGCATAGGTGCTGAACTTGTAGCCGCGGCGATATTCGAACTTATCCACCGCCTTCATCAGGCCGATATTGCCCTCCTGGATGAGATCCAGGAATTGCAGGCCGCGATTGGTGTATTTCTTGGCGATCGAGATCACGAGGCGGAGATTGGCCTCGACCATCTCTTTCTTCGCGATGCGCGCCTCGCGTTCACCCTTCTGCACCATGTTGACGATGCGGCGGAACTCGGTCAGCGCCATGCCCGTGGCCTGGCTGATGTCCGAAATTTCCATGCGGATGCGATCGGCGGCTTCGCTTTCGTTGGTGACGAAGGCGGTCCATTTCTTGTCGAGCTTGGCGACCGAGGGCAGGAACTGCTCGTCCAGCTCATGGCCGATATAGCGATCGAGGAAGTCCTTGCGCGACACCTTGTGGCGCTCGGCGAGGCGCAGCATCTGCCCGCCCAGCGCGGTCAGGCGCCGGTTGAAGGCATAAAGCTGGTCGACCAGATATTCGATCTTGGCATTGTGGAACTGGACGCTCTCGACCTCGGCGGTCAGTTCCTCGCGCAGCTTGTGATATTTCTTCTCGTCGCTGCTCGACAGTTCGCCGCCGCCCGCCATCGCGTCGAGCCGGGCCTGCTGGATCTTGGAGAATTTCTTGTACAGCGCAGTGATGTTGGCAAAGCGTTCCAGCGCGATCGGCTTGAGCTGCTCTTCCATCTGCGCGAGGCTAAGGGTGTTGTCCTCTTCCTCATCGTCGGAGGCGCGCGGCGTGCGGCGCTCGCCATCCTCATCCTCGTCAACTGACGGCTCTTCGGGCTCGGCCTCTTCCTTGAACGACGGGCCTGCATTCTTTTCGGAAATCTCGCCATCGCCCTCTTCGGCTTCGGCCAGCGCTTCCGGGGCGGGGTCCTTCGACAGCATCGCGTCGAGATCCATGATCTCGCGCAGCTGCATCGTGCCTTCGTTAAGCGCGGTCGACCAGGCGATGATCGCGTTGAAGGTGATGGGTGATTCGCACAGGCCGAGGATCATCGTGTCGCGACCGGCCTCGATCCGCTTGGCGATGGCGATTTCGCCCTCGCGGCTGAGCAGCTCGACCGCGCCCATTTCGCGCAGGTACATCCGCACCGGGTCATCGGTGCGATCGATGACCTCCTTTTTCTTGACGTCGAGCGCAGGCCCAAGGTCTTCGGAAGCGTCGACGGGTTCGGCGTCGTCATCGTCCTCGGACTTGGTGGCTTCGTCGCCTTCTTCGCCCTGCTCGTCATTCTCGACGATGTTGATGCCCATTTCGCTGAGCGCGGCGCTGATGTCCTCGATCTGATCCGACGACATCTCGCCCTGGGGCAGAGCTTCGTTGAGTTGCTCGTAGGTGATGTAGCCACGCTTTTTCGCGCGGGCGATCACCTTCTTGATCGACGCGTCGTTCAAATCGATCAGCGGTGCGTCGCTACCCTCGGTGGTGTCCGCCACGTCCGCCATATCCGTCTTCGCCATCAATTGCCCTCAGTACTAAAAGCTCTGGCGTCTTCGTTCGACTGCACCAGATTGGCAAGTCGCGCGTTCAAAGCCTGTTGTTCATTCACAAGCGACACTTGCCGCTCATATGCTTCATCCGAATACTTCGCCTGCATCGTCGCCGTCGCCTCGGCCAAAGCCGCATCCACTTCCGGCCGAGTCACCAGGATCGCGATCGCCTCGTCGAGGTCCTCGCGTGCCCTGGCGGGGTCGGCGTCCTTTTGCGTAAACGAACACGAGAGTTGGTCGGCCCGCAGCAAATCTTGCGCGATTATATCAAATCCAGATGCAGCCAATATGGTAAGAAGGTGCTCACTATCAAGCGCCTGATGTTCGACGGCCGAATCAATCATCGCATCGAGCAGATGGGCGAGGGCGGGATCGGTCAAATGCAGCCGACCCAACTCCCCCATATGCCGACAGATTTCGCTCGGATGCAGTAATAGCCCCGCCAGCACGGGTTTGGTCAACACACCGTCAATGCCATGCTGTTGCAGGCGCTTGGCCCCGGCACCGACCGGGCCGGGCGGGGCCTTCCATGGCTGTCCGGGCTTGCGTGCGCCACCGCGACGCGGCGTAAACGGCGCGAGCGGCACGAACGCCGCGCGCTGCTGCGCATAGAGCGCGTCGAAGCGGCGACGGAATTCCGCCAGATATTCGGTGCGCACGCCGGGATCGGCGATGCTCTCCGCGCGCTCCTTCAGGCGCTGCTTCAGCCCCGCTTTCTGCTCGGGCGTGGTGAGGGGTTCGGCGGCGAGTTCGCTCGACCATAATCGGTCGACCAGCGGTTCGGCGGTCTTGAGCAGTGCCTCGAACGCGGCGGGGCCCTTCTGGCGGACCATATCGTCCGGGTCCTGACCCTGCGGCAGCGTGACAAAGGCGAGGCTGCGGCCCGGGGCGAGCAACGGCAGCGCGCGGTGCGCGGCGCGCAGAGCCGCCTTTTGCCCCGCGCCATCGCCGTCGAAACACAGGATCGGCACCTCGGCCAGCCGCCACAGCCGCTCGAGCTGCGCCTCGGTCAGCGCGGTGCCAAGCGGGGCGACCGCCTCGCCAAACCCCGCCTGCGCCAGCGCGATCACGTCCATATAGCCCTCGACCACCAGCACGCGCCCGGTCTTGCGCGTGGCGGGCGCGGCCTTGTCGAGATTGTAGAGCGTGCGCCCCTTGTCGAAGAGCGGGGTTTCGGGCGAGTTCAGATATTTGGGCTCGCCATCGCCAATGATGCGCCCACCAAACGCCACGGTGCGCCCGCGCGGATCGCGAATCGGGATCATCAGCCGCCCGCGAAAGCGGTCATAGGGCGCCTTGTCCTCGACCTGGATCAACAGCCCCGCCTCGACCAGCAACGGCTCGCCATAGCCCTTCAGCGCCGCCTTCAACCCACCGCGCGAATCGGGCGCAAAGCCCAAGCCAAAGGCGCGCGCGGTCTCCGCCTTGATCCCGCGCTTGGCCAGCACCTCGCGCGCGGTCGCGCCGGGCAGGCCGTTCAGTTGCTCGGTGAACCAGGTGGCGGCATCGGCGCAGGCTTCATGCAGCCCCTTGGCCGCCTCAGCCTTCTCCGCCGCGCGCGGGTCCATCGCGGGCATCTCCATCCCCGCCGCCTGCGCCAGCTCCTTCACCGCATCCATGAAGGGCAGGCCGCGCTGATCGGTCATCCAGCGGATCGCATCGCCATGCGCCGAGCAGCCGAAGCAATGGTAGAAGCCCTTGTCGTCATTGACGTAAAAGCTGGGTGTCTTCTCATTGTGGAACGGGCAGCACGCGCGCCACTCGCGCCCGGCCTTTTGCAGCTTGGTCGTCTTGCCGATCAGCCCCGACAGCAACGTCCGCGCGCGCAGTTCATCAAGGAATTGCGGGGAGAGGGTCATGCGATCTTTTCTTCCCCTCCCGCGTGCTTGTGGGCGGGAACATCCACCAAACCGTTCGTTTCGAGCGAAGTCGAGAAACCCGGCACCACCGCAGGTTTCCCAACTTCGCTCGAAACGAACGGGGAGGGGGCAAGGCAAGGTTTGACCGCGAGCGGGCGGGCCGAACGCTCCATTGGTGGGCGCGCAAAGTGCGACACCATCGACCAATCTCCGGCGATCAACGCTTCCTTCTTCGCCCGCGACCAGCCGCCCACGATGCGCTCGGCTTCCAGCGCTTCGATCCGGCTCGGAAAATTCTCGCTCCACACAAGCGTCACCGGCATTCGCCGCGAGGTGAAATCGCAATGCCCGCCGGTCTGGTGCTCGCCGATTCGGCGATCGAGGTTATCGGTATGGCCGGTGTAATAAGCACCGTCGGAGCATCGTAGCATGTAGGTCCAAAATGCCATGGGGCAGTGTGCATCAGCGACTCCGGTCGAGTCGAGCGGTCACATGTGGGGGCGGGTGCCAGGTTTCTCGACTTCGCTCGAAACGAACGGTTGGGGGGAAGGGGCTTTCTCTCCCCCAGCCCCTCCCGCAAGCGGGAGGGGAGGCAGAAAGGCCGCGCCCTCGTGCATTACGCCAGCGCCGCCTTCACCGCAGCACTCGCCTTGCTCATGTCGAGCGTGGTCGCGTGGCGCGCTTTCAGTTCGGCCATCACGCGGCCCATGTCCTTCATGCCCGTCGCACCCAGCTCGGCCTTGATCGCCTCGATCGCGGCCGCCGTCGCCGCTTCGTCCATCTGCGTCGGCAGGAAGGTCTCGATCACCGCGACTTCGGCGGCTTCGGCGTCGGCCAGCTCCTGGCGGCCGCCCTTCACGAACATCTCGATCGATTCGCGGCGCTGCTTGACCATCTTCTGCAGCACTTCCACCACCAGCGCATCGTCATCATCGGGGGCCTTGCCGGTACGCGCCTCGATGTCGCGGTTCTTGATCGCGGATTGCACGAGGCGCAGCGTCGCGGTGCCCGCTTTGTCGCCGCCCTTCATCGCGGTGATGAGCGCGGCCTTGATGTCGTCACGAATCATTGAACGTCCTTTTCGGTGGTCGGCGGGTATAGCGGCTTTATACGATTGACGCATCGCCCCCGCGCACCTAGTCCCCGCCGCTTAGCGACATCGACAATTTTTTCATGGAGTGCCCGCCGCAATGGCCGACGCCAAACCTCTGCCTGCGTCCAACAGCATCGCTCCCCAAGGCGCCACCGGCGTTCTGGTGCTGGCAACCGGGGAGGTGGTGTGGGGCCGCGGATTCGGCGCGGAAGGGGTCGCGGTCGGCGAAGTCTGTTTCCACACCGCGATGACCGGTTACCAGGAAATCATGACCGACCCGAGCTTTGCCGGGCAAATGATCACCTTCACCTTCCCGCATATCGGCAATGTCGGCGCCAATGCCGATGACGTCGAGGCGGATGATCCCCACGCGCTCGGCATGATCGTGCGCGAGGATGTGACCGGCCCCAGCAATTTCCGCAGCGTCGAGCGACTCGATGCCTGGATGGCCAAGCACAAGCGAATCGGCCTGTCGGGCGTCGACACGCGCGCGCTCACCCGCCGAATCCGTAGCGGCGGCGCGCCCAATGCGGTGATCGCGCACTCCGCCGACGGCGTGTTCGACATTCCCGCCTTGCTCGCCATGGCGCAAGCGTGGCCGGGCCTCGAAGGCATGGACCTGGCGATCGCGGTGACGACCAACACGCATTATGGTTGGGCTGGCGGCATATGGCGGCTGGGCGAAGGCTATGACACCTCCGCTCCCCTCCCCTTCAGGGGAGGGGCTGGGGGTGGGGCCGTGCCGCAAGCGGGCGGCGCGTCTGCTGAACTGCCCCACCCCAACCCCTCCCCTGAAGGGGAGGGGCTTGAGAAAAGACCCCACGTCGTCGCGATCGATTACGGCTCCAAGCGCAACATCTTCCGCAACCTCGCCGCCGCCGGTGCCGATGTCTCGGTCGTGCCCGCCACCGCGAGCTTTGACGAGGTTATGGCGCTCGCCCCCGATGGCATCTTCCTGTCGAACGGCCCGGGCGATCCCGCCGCGACGGGTTTCTATGCCGTACCGGTGATCCAGCAATTGCTCGACACGGGGCTGCCACTGTTCGGCATTTGCCTTGGCCACCAATTGCTCGCGCTCGCGGTCGGCGCGACCACCACCAAGATGTTCCAGGGGCATCGCGGCGCCAACCATCCGGTGCAGCGCCTCAGCGATGGCGCGGTCGAGATCACCTCGATGAACCACGGCTTCGCGGTCGAGCGGGACTCGCTGCCCGCCACGGCGCGCGAAACCCACGTCTCGCTGTTCGATGGTTCCAATGCGGGCATCGAACTCACCGACCGCCCCGCTTTCAGCGTGCAATATCACCCCGAAGCGAGCCCCGGCCCGCAGGACAGCCTGTATCTGTTCGAGAAGTTTGTGGGGATGTTGGAGTGACGTCGCCGATCGATCAATCTGTTGGTGGCGACGCTGACACTTGGATGCTGTTCGATCGACTTTCCGGCGAAGGACAGCCGCTCGTGATTTTAGCGCGCACCGGAAACTCTTTGGTGGAGGATGCGCTTCGCGATGCTCTGGTGACCGTCGTTCACTGTCAAGCTGACCCAACCTTGGTCAACGAAGCCGGCATGCCGCAACACAGCGATCGTATCTATGCGGTTGAAGAGGGATTGGCTGCTGAACTGACTTTGCTGGATTCCGGGGCTTTTCACGTTGCCAGCGTGACCGGAGGTGGTGAGCGTCGTATCGTGTTCGCCCATGCCGCACCGATTGAGTGGGACGCAATTCTCGAACGATTTGATATAGCGGGGTATTCGCTGGCAGCAACGATACCAAGCGACCGCGCGAAATTGATCGGTCTCGTGACTCCGACGGTGGTCGAACTACAGTTGAACGGGGACCGAAGTGTAATCTCCAATCTTGAGAAGAACGGCGACACGGGCCTTAGCAGCAGGAAAACGGACTTCTGGTTCTACGGACCAAAGGACCGACTGAATCCGTTGGCGGTAGAGTTGGAAGCTTGGGGGTACGGTGTCGATCACTGGCTCGACGATCCGACTGGAGTGGTTCTGACACGTGAAATGCCGGTAGATTTTTCGACGTTTCTGGAACTCACGCCTATCTTGGTAAGAGCGGCAGAACGCCACGACGTTGTGTACGATGGCTGGGAAACGTTTGTCGTCCGCCCGGTACCTGATCTGGTCGATCCAGTTGGCGATAAGCCAAAGTCCCTGTTGAGCAAACTGTTCGGGGCCAAGAAAAACTAAAATGCCAAAGCGCATCACCACTCAAGAGGCCACCCTATGACCCTCCCAGAAGTCTCCCCCGTGCGCCTCGAAGAGGAATGGGCCGCTGACAAGGACGTGCTCGCCAGCCTGCGGGAGAATGGCGACCGTCCCGAGATCGTCCGTGCGGTCGATGTCAGCTTTCGCGGCAGCGAGCCCGCGCTCGACCGGCTGGAAGAGGATGCCGAGGAACTGGGCTTTGAGGTGATCGAGCGCGAAGAGGATGAGGACGGCGAGATCAGCCTGTTCCTCGGCCGCGAGCAGACGTCGGATGACGACGCGATCCGCGCGCTCACGCTCAAATGCCTGCAGATCGAGCTGATCTACGACGTGGAATATGACGGCTGGGGCTGCACCGCGGAAGATGGCGCAGAATGACAGGCGTCACGCCCGCCACGGATCGATCGGGGCGACTCCGGTCCAGGCAAAATCCTTCACGTTGCGCGTCGCCACGGGGCAATTGTGTGCCATCGCTTGCGCGGCAATCTGGAGGTCGAGCAGCTTTGTTTCCTGCTTTTGCAATTTGCGCCGAGCCACCAGCGTCCCCAAAATATGCGTTGCTGCCGAATCGAACGATAGCGTGCGACCTGCGTGAGCCAATTCGATATCGGCGAGCCAGCGCTCCAGGGCTGGCCGTCGCTCGGCGGTTGTCGGGTTCTCTATGCCAGAACGGATCTCGGCAATCACGATCGTCGACAACCAATCCTGCGGCGCGTTTGCCGCAAACCAGATCGATACCTATGGATGCGAAGCGGGGCGATTCAGCGCGCTCCAAACATTTGTGTCGACTAGAATCACAGATCGGGAAACGCGATTTCTTCATGCTCCCTATCCGGGATGTCGAGGGTCGCGCCGTTCGCAACGGCCACAAGATGCGCCACAAACTCGGTGCCGGACATCGCTCTGATCCGTTCGGCACGTTCGTCTTCGGGCGAGCGGTAGGTTCGTTCGAGGAGAGCCTTGATCTCCGCTTACATGGATCGACCATGTCGCGCGGCAGCCAACCGCGCGCCGCACTTGATCTCGTCATCGACGTTGCGAATGGTGATACTGCCCATATCGCGTCTCCCCTGATTGCAATGCAATTATTTAACCCGAAAGCGGCCTGAAGACCAATGCCCAAGCGCACCGACATTTCCTCCATCCTCGTCATCGGCGCGGGGCCGATCGTCATCGGCCAGGCGTGCGAGTTCGATTATTCGGGCACGCAGGCGATCAAGGCGCTGAAGGAGGATGGCTATCGCATCGTCCTGGTCAATTCGAACCCGGCGACGATCATGACCGATCCCGAGCTGGCCGATGCGACCTATGTCGAGCCGATCACGCCAGAGATCGTCGCCAAGATCATCGAAAAGGAGCGCCCCGACGCGATTCTGCCGACAATGGGCGGGCAGACCGCGCTTAACACCGCGCTGGCGCTGTTCAACGACGGCACGCTGGCGAAATATGGCGTCGAGATGATCGGTGCCGATGCGGAAGCCATCGACAAGGCCGAGGACCGGCTGAAATTCCGCGACGCGATGACCAAGATCGGGCTGGAAAGCGCGCGTTCGGCAATCGCCCACACCGTTGAAGAGGCGCTCGCCGGGCTCGAACGCACCGGGCTGCCCGCGATCATCCGCCCGAGCTTTACGATGGGCGGGTCGGGCGGTGGCATCGCCTATAATCGCGAGGAATTTCTGGAGATCGTGCGGCGCGGGCTCGATCTGTCGCCGACCACCGAGGTGCTGATCGAGGAATCGCTGATCGGCTGGAAGGAATATGAGATGGAAGTCGTGCGCGACCGCGCCGACAATGCCATCATCATCTGCTCGATCGAGAATATCGATCCGATGGGCGTCCATACCGGCGACTCGATCACCGTCGCGCCCGCGCTGACGCTGACCGACAAGGAATATCAGATCATGCGCAACGCGAGCATCGCGTGCCTGCGCGAGATCGGCGTCGAGACGGGCGGCTCGAACGTGCAGTTCGCGGTCAACCCCAAGGACGGCCGTCTGATCGTGATCGAGATGAACCCGCGCGTGTCGCGTTCCTCGGCGCTCGCCTCCAAGGCGACCGGCTTTCCGATCGCCAAGGTCGCTGCCAAGCTGGCGGTGGGCTATACGCTCGACGAGATCATGAACGACATCACCGGCGCGACCCCGGCGTCGTTCGAACCGACGATCGATTATGTCGTCACCAAAATCCCGCGTTTCGCCTTTGAAAAGTTCAAGGGGGCCGAGGCCGTGCTGTCGACCGCGATGAAGTCGGTCGGCGAAGTGATGGCGATCGGCCGCAACATCCATGAATCGATGCAGAAGGCGCTGCGCGGGTTGGAGACGGGGCTGTCCGGCTTCAACATGGTCGACCGCCTGGTCGGCGCGCCGCGCGCTGAGATTGAGGCTGCGCTGGCCGTCGCCACGCCCGACCGGCTGCTGGTCGCCGCACAGGCTTTGCGCGAGGGCTTTACCGTCGCTGAGGTTCATGCGCTTGCCAAATACGATCCGTGGTTCCTGGAACGGATCGCCGAAATCGTCGCGGCCGAGGAAGACGTGTGCCGGAATGGCCTGCCGATCGAGGCGGCGGGGATGCGCCGCCTGAAGGCGATGGGCTTCAGCGACAAACGGCTTGCCTATCTCGCGCTCAAATCCGCCAATCTGCGCGAAGGCATGGATCGCGGCGTCGCGCGCGGGTCGGGCCTGGTGCATGACGCCGTCGTCGCGATGACGGGTGGCGTGACCGAGCAGGAAGTGCGCGCGTTGCGCCACCGGCTCGGCGTGCGGCCTGTGTTCAAGCGGATCGATACCTGTGCCGCCGAGTTCAACGCCAAGACGCCCTATATGTATTCGACCTACGAAGCGCCCAGCTTCGGCGAGCCCGAATGCGAGAGCCAGCCGACCGATCGGAAGAAGGTCGTCATCCTTGGCGGTGGTCCCAACCGGATCGGGCAGGGGATCGAGTTCGACTATTGCTGCTGCCACGCCTGTTTCGCGCTGGCGGATGTCGGCTTCGAAACGATCATGGTCAATTGCAACCCGGAGACGGTGTCGACCGACTACGACACCAGCGACCGGTTGTATTTCGAACCGCTGACCGCCGAAGACGTGCTCGAGATCCTGCATGTCGAGCAGCAGAACGGCACGCTGGCGGGCGTGATCGTGCAGTTTGGTGGCCAAACCCCGCTCAACCTCGCGCAGGCGCTGCAGGATGCTGGAATCCCGATCCTTGGCACCAGCCCCGATGCGATTGACCTGGCCGAGGACCGCGAGCGGTTCGCCGCCCTCGTCAACAAGCTTGGGCTGTTGCAACCCGCCAACGGCCTGGCGCGCAGCCGCGAAGAGGCGATCGTTGCCGCCGAGCGTATCGGCTATCCTGTGCTGATGCGCCCGAGCTATGTGCTCGGCGGCCGCGCGATGGAGATCGTCGACGGGCGCGCGCAGCTTGAGGAATATATTCAGACAGCCGTGCAAGTGTCTGGCGAATCCCCGGTTCTGATCGACCAATATCTGCGCGACGCGATCGAGGTCGATGTCGATGCGATCTCGGACGGCACCGACGTAACGGTGGCGGGCGTCCTCCAGCATATCGAGGAAGCCGGCGTCCATTCGGGCGACAGCGCCTGCTCGATCCCGCCTTATTCGCTCTCGGACGCGATCATCGCCGAGATCGAGCGCCAGACAGTCGCGCTGGCCAAGGCGCTGTCGGTCGTCGGATTGATGAACATCCAGTTCGCGGTGAAGGACGGCCTCGTCTATCTCATCGAGGTCAATCCGCGCGCCTCGCGCACGGTGCCGTTTGTGGCCAAGGCGATCGGTGCGCCGATCGCCAAGATCGCCGCGCGGGTGATGGCGGGCGAGAAGCTGGCGGACTTGCCCAAGGTCGATCGCCACATCGACTATTTTGCAGTCAAGGAAGCGGTGTTCCCGTTCAACCGCTTCCCCGGCGTCGATCCGGTCTTGTCGCCGGAAATGAAGAGCACGGGCGAGGTGATGGGGATCGATCCCGATTTCACGCTCGCCTTTGCCAAGTCGCAATTGGGCGCGGGCACTGTCCTGCCCAAGAGCGGAGCCTTGTTCGTCAGCGTGAAAGATGGCGACAAGCCGGTGATCCTGCCGGGCGTGCGCGCGCTTGCCGCGCATGGCTTCACCATCGTCGCGACGGGTGGTACGGCGGATTACCTGGCCGCACACGGTGTCGCGGTCGAACGCGTCAACAAGGTCGCGCAGGGTCGGCCGCATATCGTCGACCGGATCAAGGATGGCGGGATCGATCTGATCTTCAATACCACCGAGGGCTGGCAGAGCCTGAAGGACAGCTCGCCGATCCGCGGATCGGCCTTGGCGTTGAAGATCCCGTACTTCACGACAGCCCCCGCCAGTGTCGAGGCAGCACTGGCGATTGTCGCCCTTTCGACGCGCAGCCTTGAAGTCAGGCCTTTGCAATCCTATTATTCGCACTCGCACACCTAATTCCCCACATGAGAACAACGTGCGGGCAGGCCCAGCAGGGTCGGCCAACCGGGGAATTTTGAAGACGAAGGACGAAGAGGGATGGCTACCGTCGAAAAGATGCCGATGCTGCAAGAGGGCTATGAGCGGCTCACTGCGGACCTGAAACGGCTTAAGGCGGAGCGTCCGACGATCGTCGACGCGATCGAGGAAGCGCGTGCGCATGGCGATTTGTCGGAAAACGCCGAATACCATGCGGCCAAGGAGCGTCAGGGCCAGATCGAAGCCTCGATCAGCGACATCGAGGATAAGCTTTCGCGCGCCCAGGTCATCGATCCGCGGGACCTGTCGGGCGACAAGGTCGTGTTCGGGGCAACGGTTACGCTGCTCGACGAAGACGATAAGCCGATCAAATATCAGATTGTTGGCCAGACCGAGGCCGACGCCAAGGGCGGTCGCATCTCGTATAACTCGCCGCTCGGCCGCGCGCTCATCGGGCGCAAGCTTGAGGACGAGGTGGAAGTGACCGTCCCGTCGGGCGATCGCTACTATGTCGTCTCGAAAATCGAGTTCATCTAAAAACGCTGCGTGACGCCCCTCTCCCATTGCGGGAGAGGGGCGTAGCCTTCACGCGCCCGGCGCGAGCAAATCTGGCTGCAGCAGGCGGTGCAGATGCACCACCACATATTTCATCTCGGCATCATCGACCGTGCGCTGTGCCGCGGCGCGCCAGGCCTTTTCGGCGCTGGCATAATCCGGGAACACGCCCACGATATCGATCGAGCCGAGATCATCGAAATCGAGCCCGCGCGGATCGCTGACGCGGCCGCCGAAGACGAGGTGGAGTTTGCTCATAAATCACATTCCCGAAAAAGCGTGGGTTTCTCGCTCGTCTTAGGAGCGAGACGCGCGTTCGGGAACCGTTCGCAGCAGGTTTATTCGCCCGAAACTGCCTTTTTCGGCTTACGCCGGGTCGGGGCGGGCGGGGGAGCCTGCTCCGGCTGTGCCTGGCTGGCGACAGCCCGTGCCGCGAGCGCCGCAGTGCCGGCAGTGGCCAGCGCCTTGATAACGCCACCCAGCAGCTTGCCGACCTGATCCCGCGCCGCGTCGCGCGACAGGCCCAGCACGTCGAACTCTGCCCTGGCGGTGTCGCGGGCGGCATCGACGGCACCGCGCGCGGTTTCGTTCAGACGCTTGCCGACCGGCCTTAAAATTTTGCGTTCCGCGGCGCTGCGCGGTGCGAAAGCGCCGATCAGCGCCCCAAGCGCTATCCCGCCGCTCAGGATGGCGATGGGATTGGCTTCAATCCCGGCAATCGCTTTCTCGGTCGCTGCGCGCGTTGTGCTGGTGGTGGTGGCAACCGCTTTGGATGCGGCATCGCGAACGGTGGCAACGGCCTTCGATGCGCGCTTGGCGGGTTTGGCATCGGTCATGGGCGGGATCCTGTCTTGGGAAGGGGAGTCGCAGCGCGACGACGAAGGGTGCGTGCGATGGGACCGCGCGCCAACAAAAGGCCAATGGCAGCGACGGCAATACCGAAGCGCGCCGGGCGACGCCGGGCGCTGTCGACCGCGCCAAGCACTGCCTCCACTCCACGCGCCTTGAGCGACTCGGCCATGTCCTGTGCGAGCGCTTGCGGGCTGGCACGATGCTGCAACGTTCCGATCGTCTCGGACAGGCGCGCGCGGGCTTGCTCGGCGCGGGCCTGGGCCAATGCCAGCCGAGTGCCAATGGCGCGCCCGGTCATGCCTGCTCCTCGGTCGCGCCGAACAGACGCTTGAACTGCCGCATCGAAAACCATCCCAACAGAGCCGACAGCACGACCAGCGCGCCAACCACCGCCCCGGTCGCGCCCAACGGGCCGATAATCTGCGCCAGGACCAGCAACGCGCCAACGACGAAAGCGGTCAACGCGACCGATCCAATCGCAATCGCCGCGACCAAGAGCAGGATAGCGTTGCGAGCATCGTCGATCTTCGCGACGATTTTTGCCTTCTGCAGTTCGATTTCGGCGCGCGCGACTCGCTCCGCATCGCCGACGACACGCGACAGGAGAGCGGCAAGGCTCTCCTGTTCGATCGGGTCTTCACGCCTGTCCATCATTGCCCCCCGGTATGGCCGGATCAGGCCTTGTCGTCGTGATCGGCCGCGAGGCCCGACTGGATCAGCCGCACCAGCACGAAGCCGAGCGCGGCCGCAGTGCCGATGGCGATCGCCGGGCTTTTCTGCACGAATCCGCGGGCGTCCTCGATCAAGTCGTCGAGTTCCTTGGCCTTCAGCCCTTCCGAAAAACCAGCGACCTTGTCGGCGGCAGTGCGGGCATATTGACCATATTGCTCGCCCAACTTTTCATCGACGGTCCCTGCGGCATCGTTGATCATCTTGACGATCTCATCGAGCGCACCGCCCGCACGCGCCTTGCCGTCCTCGGCATAGGTCTTCGCGCGATCGACGGCTTCCTTGCCGAGTTTGGCCGCGCTGTCCTTGAACAATTGCGCCGCGCTGAGCGTGGCCTTGGCAGCTTCCTGCGCGGTTTCGGTTGCGGCGGCTTGCGCCTCGTGGATGGTGGTGGACGTATCGTTGGGAGTGGTAGCCATGACAAGCGCCCTTCGTTGAAGTGTCTGAAACACGTAACCGGCAAGCCCGTATCCCGGTTCCATCGGCGGCCGCAAATGCGCAAGGGTTGCCCCATGCGAATTGCGGGCGTTCGACTTAGCCGATAGAGGCACGCGCGAACCCTCTCAGACCCGTTAGAAGGATCGTTCCATGACCGCAATCATCGACATTCACGCCCGCACGATCCTGGACAGCCGCGGCAACCCCACGGTGGAGGTCGATGTAATGCTTGAAGACGGCAGTTTCGGCCGCGCGGCGGTGCCTTCGGGGGCCTCGACCGGCGCGCATGAAGCGGTCGAAAAGCGCGACGGCGACAAGAGCCGCTGGGGCGGCAAGGGCGTCGATGCCGCCGTTCAGGCCGTGAACGGCGAGATTGCCGATGCCGTGCTCGGTTTCGAAGCCGAGGACCAACGCGAGATCGACCACACGATGATCGAGCTCGACGGCACCGAAAACAAGAGCCGCCTGGGTGCCAACGCCATCCTCGGCGTCAGCCTCGCGGTGGCCAAGGCAGCGGCCGATGCGCGCACGCTGCCGCTCTATCGCTATGTCGGCGGCGTCGCGGCGCATGTGCTGCCGGTGCCGATGATGAACATCATCAATGGCGGCGAACATGCCGATAATCCGATCGATTTCCAGGAATTCATGATCGTGCCGGTCGGCGCGAGCTCGATGATCGAGGCGGTGCGCTGCGGTTCGGAGATTTTCCACACGCTGAAGAAGGCGCTGCACGAAAAGGGTCTGGCGACCTCGGTCGGCGACGAAGGCGGCTTCGCGCCGAACATTGCGTCCACCAACGAAGCGATCGAATTCATCCTGCGCTCGATCGAGACGGCAGGGTACACCCCCGGTGACGACGTGATGCTGGCGCTCGATTGCGCCGCGACCGAATTCTACAAGAACGGCAAGTATGAGATTTCGGGCGAGGGCAAGAGCCTGTCGAGCCATGAGATGGCCGAATATCTTGCCGATCTGACGCGCCGCTATCCGATCTTCTCGATCGAAGACGGCATGGCCGAAGACGATTGGGAGGGCTGGAAGGCGCTGACCGATCTCGTCGGCGACACGGTTCAGCTCGTTGGCGACGACCTGTTCGTCACCAACCCCAAGCGCCTGAAGCGCGGCATCGAAGGCGGCTATGCCAATTCGCTGCTGGTCAAGGTGAACCAGATCGGTACGCTCACCGAAACGCTCGAAGCCGTTTCGATGGCGAACCGAGCGGGCTATACTGCGGTGATGTCGCATCGCTCGGGCGAGACCGAGGACTCCACGATCGCCGATCTGGCTGTCGCGACCAATTGCGGACAGATCAAGACAGGCAGCCTCGCACGCTCCGACCGGCTCGCCAAATACAACCAGTTGATCCGTATCGAGGAGGAATTGGAGGGGGCTGGCGTATATGCCGGGCGCTCCGTCATCCGCGCGTAAAAATGTAGTAAATACGGGCTTGATCCACGAGTCGCGATGCGCGAGAATCGCGGCCGTGATCAAGAAGCCATCTCTCCTCCGCACCATGCTCCGCCGCGCCATCGCGCCGGCGGCGTTGATGATCGTCGGCGTGTTCTTCGGGGGGTATGCGATCTTCGGGCCGAATGGGGCGCTGGCCTATGGTGATATCGAGCGCCAGCTTGCTGTGAAGCAGCAGCAGCTGGCGATGCTCGACAAGACGCGCGCCGAGCTGAAGAACCGGGTCGATCTGCTCGACCCGAAACATGCCGATCCGGATCTGGTCGATGAATTGGCGCGCAAGGATCTGGGGGTAGCACACCAGGATGAAGTGATCGTTCCGCTGGAGAAATGAGCAGTCCCGTCCTTTGGTGATCCGTTGCGGGACTGAGCGGGTGGCAGGTTGACGGCGGCAAAGGCCCACAATGATATCGCCGCGATGCTCTCTAGTCGTCTTTTCATCGGGTGCCTGCGCCACCGGTACATTTCTCTTGACCGGCTCCATTATCAGGATCAGCCTCCTCTTCGATACGAGCGACGCATAACGTCGCCGGTCGAGGAGAGGGATGATGGCTATTCGCGTGGCAATCAAAGCACCTGGAGGTTTTTGCAGATCGGATGCTTGGGGCATATTCCAGGCAACGATAGCGGTCGTGACGCTGATTGGGTCTTTCTGGTCGATCGGACTGTTGCTGTAACCTGTAAATAGGTTCGTCATCTCGGGAGGCCGATCGCTCACCGCGCTGGCGCGTGCGCGGAACGGTCTCCACTCTGTGGATAATCTGATACGAAAATGCTCTCTGGGGTCCTCTTGGAGGGCTGGCGCGGGTTGCGGCAAGCTGTCAGCTTCCGCACGTACACGAATCAAAAGGATCAACATGCGCAAGGTGTTACTGGCGGGCATTGCGGGGCTCGCGCTGGTGTCGTGTACTGCGCGGTCGGCTGAACCGACGGGCACGATGGCTCCGCTCACAGCATTGCCCACAGCCGACTGGAAGAGCTTCCGCGACACCTTCATCGAGGATTGGTTCAAGATTTCCCCGGCGGACGCGGTGTATCAGGGGCGGCATGATTTCGATGGCGGGCTGGGTGACTGGACGCCGGGTGGCCTGAAACGACAGGGCGACTTTTTCCGCGAGGCAATCACCAAGGCCAAGGCCTTCGACACCGCCAAGCTGAGCCAGGATGAAGCGTTCGAACGCGATTATCTGGTGACGGTGGCACAGGGTAAATTGTTCTGGCTCGAAGATGCGGATTCGCCGCACCGCAACCCGGCCTGGTATGTGAATGCCGGGCTCGACCCCAACGTCTATATCGCGCGCCATTATGCCGATGCGCCGACGCGGATGCGCGCGATGATCACCTTCCTGCGCAAGATCCCCGACGCGGCCGCGCAGATCAAAGCCAACCTCAAGGCGCCGATGCCGCTCAGCTACGTCAATTTCGGCGTGGCGGCGTTCAACGGCTTTGGCGATTATTACACCGGCGATGCGAAAAAGGCGTTTGCCGATGTGAAGAGCCCGGCGCTGCAGGAGGAATTCGACAAGGCCGCGACGGCCGCGTCCAAGGCGATGCACGATCTCGGCAAATGGGTGGAGAGCCAGCGCGGATCGGCGACGCAGGACTTTGCGCTGGGGGCCGACCGCTTCTCGCGCATGATCAAGATGACCGAGGGCGTCGACGTGCCGCTGGCGACGCTGGAGGCGGCGGGCAAGGCCGATCTGCTGCGCAACCAGAAGGCGCTCGCAGAGGCGTGCGCGCAGTTCGCACCCGGTGCCACGATCCCGGCCTGCATGGCCAAGATGAACGCGAACAAGCCTGCCAATAACGATCCGGTCGCCGAGGCGCGCAAGCAGATCCCCGAATTGCGCGCCTTCGTGCTCGCCAATGACATCGTGACGATCCCCGACAACGAACAGGCTTTGGTCGAGGAGAGCCCGCCCTATAACCGGCAGAACAGCGCTTATATCGATCCGCCCGGGCCGTTCGAGAAAGGCATCCCCTCGGTTTACTACATCTCCCCGCCCGACCCGGCGTGGAGCAAGGCCGAGCAGGAGGGCTTCATTCCCGGCAAGATGGATTTGCTGTTCACCTCGGTCCATGAAGTGATGCCGGGGCATTTCCTGCAATTCCGCCATGCCAATGCCTCGCCGTCCATCTTCGGGCGGCTGTTCGTCGGCTATGCCTTTGCCGAGGGCTGGGCGCATTATGCCGAGGAAATGATGTGGGAAGCCGGGCTCCACAAGGGCGATGCCGAGACGCATATCGGACAATTGTCGAACGCGCTGCTGCGCGATTGCCGCTATCTTTCTGCGATCGGGATGCACACCCAGGGCATGACACAGGAGCAATCGCGCAAAATGTTCGTCGAGCAATGCTATCAGGACGAGGGCAATGCCAAGCAGCAGTCGGCGCGCGGCACCTATGACCCGGCCTATCTCAATTACACGATGGGCAAATTGATGATCCGCAAGCTCCGCACCGACTGGACCGCGACGCATGGCGGCCGCGCGGGGTGGAAGGCGTTCCACGACCAGTTCCTGCGCTATGGCGGGCCGCCGATCCCGCTGGTGCGCAAGGCGATGCTGGGCGGCGACGGCAAGGCGGTGTTCTGAAGCTGCGAAGGCCGGTCAGCGAACCTGGCTGGCCGGTTGGACATCGGCGGCTTCTTCGCCTTGCGGCATACGGATGGATGGACGCAGGCGCGCCAGGCTGCATAGCCCGGCAATGAAGGCGAGCCCCGCCGCAACCAGCGGCGGAGTGGCACCGCCACCGATCCCCAGCGCGAGCAGCGCGGCGACAAGCGTCGCGCCGGTCGTCTGACCGAGCAGGCGCGTGGTCGAGACCAGGCCGCCCGCTGCCGCTGCGCGCTCGCGCGGCGCGCTACCGATAATCAGGCGCGCATTGGGTGGCAGAAAGGTGCCAAAGCCTCCGCCACACAGCGCCATTCGCCAGATCACGTCGAAATGCGTCGGATGGGCTGGCATGTCGGCGATCAGCAGCAACGCGACGATCGAGATCGCCATGCCGATTCCGCCGAGCGCGCCCGCCGGAATGCGGCTCGACAGCCAGCCCGACAGCGGGGCGACGATGATGTTGGTGAGCGGCCACGGGGCCATCAACAACCCCATTTCGGGCGCGGTGAAGCCGAACTCGCTGGTCAGGCGGAAGGGCATCGAGATGATCAGCGTCATCGAGGCGATGAAGGCGGTATAGGCACCGATCACCGACAAGCGCAGCACCGGGCGCTCCAGCAAATCGATCGGCAGGATCGGGTCGGTCTCGCCGCGCTCGCGCCGCACGAAATAGAAGCCGACCAGAACCCCGGTTAGCACGATCGCGGCCGAGACGACCGGGCTGTTGCCATGCACCGCCGTTTCCAGACCACCGATGATCAGCCCGAACATCGCCGCACACATCACGCCGCCGAAAACGTCGAACGGGGTGTTGCCGGGCGGCGTATCGGGCAGCGCGCGACCGAGGATTAGCGATCCGATCGCAAAGGGCACGGCGCTCGCAAACACCCATGGCCATGGTGCCACGCCGAGGATGAACCCGCCGAGCGACGGCGCAAGTGCGGCCCCCGCCGAGACGATCGCGGAATTGATGCCAAGCCCGCTGCCGAGCTGCTTGGCGGGGTAAGTGGAGCGGATCAACGCGGAGGATACGCTCAGCGCCGCTGCCGCGCCCATCGCCTGCGCCGCGCGGACGATGAGCAGGAAGGGCAGGCTCTTTGCAAAGAAGCACAGCAGCGTGGCGACGGTGAACACCATCTGCCCGATCTGGTACATGCGCTTAAGGCCAATGCGCTCGCCCAGCCCGGCAAAGGGCAGCAGCAGCATCACCAGCATCAACTGATAGACCGTTACCACCGTCACGGCGGACGACTGATCGATCTTAAGATCGCGCGCGATCGTTGGGAGCGCGATGTTGGCGACGCCACCGTCGATGATGATCAGCGCGGTGCCGAGGCAAAGCGCGGCAATGGCCGCGTAGCGGCGGGGTAGAGGAAGGCCATCCATCATGCGAGCGTGCTAATCCTCGGCCCGCACAGTGCAAGCGGCCTTCCCCCCATTTATAGTCAGCCGAGCGAAACTTCGGCGACCTTGTCCTTGTAATCCTGCTTGGGGTCGATCCCGAGCAGCACCTTCACCCCGGCGAGCATGCTCGACGCATCGACCCAGATCTGCGCGCGCTCGGTATCCAGCCGCAGCAATTGCAGCTTGGGGTCGTCCTTGCCGCCTTCATACCAAGCCGCGACGAAGCTGTTCCACAGCCGGTGGATGACCGCGCGATCATTCTCGGCGACCAGCGTGCCGTGGATCGTCGCGAACACATCATTGCCCTTGGATGCGAAGGTGGCGACGGCGCGGCTGTCGTGCTTCAGGTCGGCGACCAGTTCGGTGTCCTTCGCGGTGAAGAAATAGATCGGGCCGCGATCTTCGTCGCCGTCGAGTTGCCCCGTCATCGGGCGCGTATGGCCCTCGTCCACGCCGGCCAGGCCGAGCATCATCGTCCGGTCGGAGCGCAACGCCTTCCAGAATTTCGCTTCGATTTCCGCGTCGTTCGCGGTGTTGTCAGTAAACATGGCATCGTCTCCTTGCTCGCTTCGAACGGGCGGAGGCCGATGCGGTTCCCTCAATGCGGGGACCAGCCAGGCGGTGCCAGCTCGAACCCGCCAAAATCAAAGGCGGGGGTGACGACGCAACTGACCAGCGCCCAGCCTTCGCGCGCCTCGGCCGATTGCCACGCATGGGCAGGGACGATTGCTTGCGGGCTTTCCCCGGACAGCAGGTGCTCACTTTGGTCGATCAACAAGGTGAGCGGCGCGCCCGCATGCCACAACCACAGTTCGGTCGCGTCTACACGATGCCAGTGCGACCGCTGCCCATCTTCCAACAGGAACAGAATGGCCGTCGCCAGCCCGCGGCCGCCATCCGGCGAAGGCTGGCGCATCGTTTCGCGATACCAGCCGCCTTCGGGGTGGGGGGACAGATCCAGCGAGGTGATCAAGGGATGCGACATCGCGCACGCTGTTAGGGCAGACGCCCCCTGGAGGCGACAGGAATTGAACATGAGGCTCTCCGCTCTCAGCGCGCTCCCACGATCGGGGTGGAGTTGGTTCTTGCTGCATCGCACCATTTTCGGTACAGCATCGTCATCAAGACTCCCGAGTATCAGGGCTACGCCGTGCAAAATCCATCCGGGCCGACCGGCCCCGTTCCGACTGTCTTCGAAGCTATTGTCCGGAAGCGGTGCTTGCGCGCGACCTACAATCGCACCGATATTACGCTCGCACCGCACATCATCTATACGCGCCACGATGACCTGTTCGTGGATGGTGTCGTGCTCGAGCGCGATGGCAAGCCGCCGCGCGAACTGAAGCTTGGGACGTTCAAGCTGGCCGGGCTCAATGGCGTCGGCCTGACCGAGCGCGACTTCGATGCCAACCCGCTGTTCGCCGCCAACGATCCGAAATATGGCGAAGCCGCTTTGATGGCGGTGGAGGCTTAACGCCCGCGCGCCGCCAAATGGCGGCGCACCATCGCCACCAGCGTCAACGCAACCCCGGCGACGGCGGCACCGGCCACCATGTCCGCCAGATAATGCGTGCCCTCGACCGGTGTGGCGAGCAACATCGCCGTGCTGAGGACCACGACCGGCCCGCGCAGCCGGAGCAACGGCCAGCCTGCCGCGATGTACAGCACCGCGCTTGCGGTGTGGAAGCTGGGGGCAGAGACGAGCCCGCGCAGCGATCCCAGATCGATCTCCAGTAACGCGTGGGCCCGCAATTGGGGAATCAGTTCTGCCTCGTACAGCGCACTTTCCGGCAGATAGGGGACCGGGCCGTGCCACAGCGTGGCGAGTGGCCCCACCGCCGGAAGATAGCGGAACAGCAACAGGCATAACACGGCCGCCACCCAGAAGCTGGCGATGAAGGCACGCGCCTCGGTGCGTTTGTCGGCCCAGGCGCAATAGCCGAGGATCAGAGCAGGGGTGACGAAGATGCTCTGATAGGCGGCGGTCCCGAGCAATTGCAGCGACCGATGGGCGGCGACCGCGCGATACCAGGCAAGCCAGTCGAACCGCAGCGCGACGTCGATTTGCTGGAGCAGCGGATCGATGCTGCCGCGCGTATCGGCCGCCAGCGGATAGGTGGCGACCGCGCCGAGCAAGGCGATCCCCGTGAACAGGCCGACCGATTCCGATAAATCGCGGGCGACGCGCTGCGCCGGGCTGGCGGGTGTTCGCATGGCATAGCGCAGCCCGATCGCCAGCGCGGCGAACATCGAAAAGATCAGCGTGCTGGGCGTGCGCGGACGGATGGTCATCCCCGCATCCCACAGCAGCGATCCGACGCATAGGGCGCTGAAGGCGAAGCCGAGCACGAGCCAGCGGCCGGGGATCAGGCCAGGCTGCGCCGTGCTGCCGGGATAGAGCGGTGCTGACAGCGGGAAGAAAGTGGTGGGACGGTTCACGGGGCGCCTGATGAGCAGACGATGTTCGCAATCGCCGACTGGGAAGGGGTATGCGATGCCGCGAACGGCTACCCTTCATGCCGTGAACTTTTTGTGACGTCCAGATGACATTTTGGGCGAGGAGGGGGGCCCCCTCCTCGCGCCAGGGTCAGCGGTAGCAGACCGTCACACGACGGTGATGACGCCATTCGGTGTGGCAGCGCGGACGGTGGCGATCGCCGCCATAATAACGGCCATGGTCGCGCCAGTCGCGGCGGTCGCCACGATGATCGTAGCGATGGTCATAACGGGGGCGATCGCCGCGATAGTCCTGCGCGGAGGCTGCAGTGGAAACACCAAGCCCGGCAACCATGAGCCCGGCGGCGATAAGGTGGGTCAGCTTCATGTCCTGTCCTTTCGGCCCGACGATCGGGCGTGGGTCTTCTTTACGCTTTACTGTCGCGATGGTTGCTGAACGCGTTTGTAGGGCTGCGTACAGCTTGGCGCGTTACAGCGCGATGCCGATCCGCGGCGCGAGCGCGACCATGCCGAGATACAGCAATACCGTCAGCGCGCAGCCCAGCCCGAGCGCGGGCCAGAAACCGATGCCTGCACGCAGCAAGGCGGGAATGACGAGGAACATCGGCAGCGACGGCAGCACATACCAGAAGGTCGCCTGGACGTGCGCCGCCATGTTGGCGGGGTCGGGCTTCTCGCCCCACAGCCAGACCATGCCGAGCACCGACACCAGCGGCAGCGACGCCACCAGCGCGCCGAACCCCGGATAGCGCTTGGCCAGCGTCGAGGCGATGGCAATCACGATGCCAGAGATCAGGGCCTTCAGCGCGAGGAACAGCATAGCCCCTATATGCGGCCGGGCGCAGGCGGAGGCCAGCGGCATTGCAAATTGGGGGAAGGTAACGAAGGTAAGCCCATGTCACCGCGGAAGCGGTGGCGACGGGCGACGAGCGGCGTGCCGGGGCGCGGTCATTCGGTGCGCTCATCGGGGGCGGGCGTGTCGCCCAGCGCAGCCAGCGCCGCTTGCATGCTCACGGTATCCGGCTCGACCGACGGCATCGCGCGCAGCACGGCGAGCACCAGCCGATTGTCGAACGCCTGCCGCACCCCGATCTGTCGCCCGCGATAAAAGATCGGCGTCGCGGTGCCGATGAGCGCGCGTTCGATCGCCAGATCGACTACGCGGTCCCGCCCTTCGCCAAGCGCCGCCTCCCATGCCGCCGCGAAGCTCTCCGCACCAGCGCGCTTGCGCAACGCGTAAGCCGATTTCGCCGACATCCCGACCGCTCCAGCTGCCGCCGACACCACACCGATGCGGGCGAGCTGCTGGAGGAAGACGCGCTGGCGCTCGGGCGTCCAGCCGTCATGCCGCGTCGAGCCGCTTGGTACGGGGGTGAAGGGGATGTCCGCGGCCGCGTCTGGCTCGGCGGGCGGTAAGGCGGGATAGGGGCGCATCGCCGATTGTATGTCATAGTGGCAGGTTTGTAGGACAGCGGGATTTTGGGTGGAATTTTCCGGCAGCGCTGTGGGTGTGAAGATATCAGGCGGCGCGACTCCATGTCTCAGCTACCGGGGCACCGCTGAGCCGTTGCTGAGGTGAGGGCGCGTCGCGAGAGAGCGTTTGTTAGGGTGAGCGCGTCACCCCGCCAGCGCCGCGATGACATCCGTCTGCGCGAAATCGTTTCCAACGAACAGCAGCGGGCAGTTATGCGCCGTCGCCAGCGCATAAGCGAAGACGTCGCAGATGTTGAGGGCGGCGGGATGGTGACGTTTGCCCCAGCGGAGATAGGCGCGCACGGCGGCGTAGCTGAGCTCTACGGTCAGCGGCTCGACGGTCAGCGCGAGATCGTCGATCAAGCGTGCCATTTCGCCGTGCAATGCGCGACCGGCCGCGACGATCAGGGCTTCGGTCAGGGTCGGTGCCGCGATGCGGATGTCCAGTTCGCGGGCGACGACGGCGCGGCACGCGTCGGCTTCGGGTTCGCCCAGCAGGATCGCCATCAGCGCCGACGTATCGACGACGATCATGCAGGCAGGCCGTTGTCATCGTACAGATCATCCGCGCTACGAGCGGCGCTGGGCTTGCCATCGGGGCCACGTTCGCGCGCCGCCGCTATGGCGCGATCGATGGCATCGAGACGCCGTTGGCGCACCGCTGCCATGTCGACTTCGTCGGTGACGCGCGTCAGCCGCACGGTCGGGTGGCCGCGGCGGGTGAGGGTGATCTCTTCGCCGGCTTCGGCGCGGCGGACGAGGTCGGTGAGTTGGGCTTTGGCGTCGGATACGGAGATGTGCATCGGGCGGGTCCTTCTTGGACCAAGTAGATAGACCATTTTGCGTGTTTGGCCAAGGGCGCGCTTGATACTGCCCCTCTCCCCGACCCTCTCCCCAAGGGGGAGAGGGAGAAGAATTACCCCACCGTCACGAAACTATCCATCACCCGTTTCCGCCCGGCGCTCTCGAAATCGATCTCCAGCTTATTGCCTTCGATTTCGGCGATCAGGCCGTAGCCGAATTTCTGGTGGAACACGCGCATCCCCACCGCCACGTCCGACCGGCCCTTATTGCCGAGGCTGATCGCCGAGGCGCGGGATTCCTGCACGCGGGACGGTTCGCGGGAAAAGGTGCGGCTGGTGAAATCGCCGCCGGGCTTGGTGCCGCCGATCCCGGCTGCGCGTTGCCAGCCGGGGCCGCGGCCGGTGCTGCGGGCGACATTGGCGAAGGGGTCGGCGCGTTCGGACCAATTGGCGCGCCACAGGCTCTCGCCGCCCGCCAGACTCGATTCCGCCTCGATATGTTCGGGCGGCAATTCGCCGACGAAGCGGCTGGGGATGCTGCTCGTCCATTGGCCGTAAATGCGGCGGTTGGCGGCGTGGAGGATGATCGCGCGGCGGCGCGCACGGGTGATGGCGACGTAGGCGAGGCGGCGTTCTTCCTCCAGGCTCTTGGTGCCGCCTTCGTCGAGCGCGCGTTGCGACGGGAACAGCCCTTCCTCCCAGCCGACCAGGAATACCGTGTCATATTCCAGCCCCTTGGCGGCGTGGATCGTCATGATCGTGACCTTGGGGTCCTCGGCCGACGCCTCATTGTCCATGACCAGGCTGACATGTTCGAGGAACGCGCCCAGCGTTTCATATTCCTCCATCGCGCGGACGAGCTCGGTGAGGTTTTCGAGCCGACCCGCCGCCTCGACCGATTTCTCGGCCTGGAGCATGGCCGTATAGCCGCTTTCGTCGAGGATGATGCGCGCCAGCTCGCCATGCGGCAGCTCGGTCATTTGCGCGCGCCACCGCGCCATGTCGATGACGAGGTTGCCGAGCGATTTGCGCGCGGCCCCGGTCAGTTCATCGGTGTCGAGCAGACGCGCGGCGGCGGTGACCAGCGGGACGTGCTGCGCGCGGGCGAGTTGGTGGACCTTGGCGACGGCCTTGTCGCCGAGGCCGCGCTTGGGGACGTTGACGATACGATCGAAGGCGAGGTCGTCGGCGGGCTGCGCCACCACGCGCAGATAGGCGAGCGCGTCGCGGATTTCGGCGCGCTCATAGAAGCGAAAACCCCCGATGATGCGATAGGGGATGCCGGTCGCGATGAAGCGGTCTTCGAATTCGCGCGTCTGGTGCTGCGCGCGCACCAGAATGGCGATGTCGTCGAGGGACTTGCCAACCCTTTGCGCGCTTTCGATTTCCTCGCCGACGCGGCGCGCTTCCTCGGGGCCGTCCCACACGCCCAGCACCTTGACCTTCTCGCCCGCGTCGAGCTCGGTCCAGAGCTGCTTGCCGAGGCGACCGCTATTGTTGGCGATCACGCCCGAGGCGGCGCCGAGGATGTGCGGGGTGGAGCGGTAATTCTGCTCCAGCCGGATGATCTTGGCGCCGGGGAAATCCTTCTCGAACTTCAGGATATTCTCGACCTGCGCGCCGCGCCACGAATAGATCGACTGGTCGTCATCGCCGACACAGGCGATGTTCTTGCGCTCCTGCGCGAGCAGGCGCAGCCACAGATATTGGACGCTGTTGGTGTCCTGATATTCGTCGACCATGATATATTTGAAGCGGCGCTGGTAATCGGCGAGCACGTCGCGGTCGCGCTGCAGGATGACGAGCATGTGCAGCAGCAAATCGCCGAAATCGCAGGCGTTGAGCGCGATCAGGCGGGTTTGATAGGCGGCGTAGAGTTCCTGCCCGCGGCCATTGGCGTAGAGCTCGCTCTCGCCGGCATCGATTTGGGCGGGGGTGAGGCCTTTGTTCTTCCAGCCGTCGATCAGCCCGGCAAGTTGGCGCGCGGGCCAGCGTTTCTCGTCGAGATCGGCGGCTTGGATGAGTTGCTTCAGCAGGCGTAACTGGTCGTCGGTGTCGAGGATGGTGAAGTTGCTTTGCAGGCCGACCAGTTCGGCATGGCGGCGCAGCATCTTGGCGCCGATCGCGTGGAAGGTGCCGAGCCACGGCATCCCCTCGACCACATCGCCGACCAGACGCCCGACGCGGTGGCGCATCTCGCGCGCGGCCTTGTTGGTGAAGGTGACGCTGAGGATCTCGCTCGGCCAGGCTTTGCGGGTGGCGAGCAGATGCGCGAGCCGCGCGGTGAGCGCGGCGGTCTTGCCGGTGCCAGCGCCCGCGAGGACCAGCACGGGGCCTTCGGTGGTGAGCACGGCTTCGCGCTGCTGCGGGTTGAGGCCCGTCAGATAGGGGGGATCCTGGGGGGAGGGCGCGGGGAGAGTCATTGGTGAACAGGTAGGGAACGCGCGGGCGTCGGGCAAGCGCGTCGTGCAGAGGGGCTAGGCCGCCGGGCTTGGGATCGGGTCGTTGCGCGGCGTGTCGGGCGCGGTCTCGGCGGCGCGGGTGGCGGCGAGCGTGCGCATCAGGCCCAGATATTTGTCAGTAGCACTTTCGATCGTGAAGGTCGCGGCGGCGGTGCGGCGTGCGGCAATGGTCGCGCCCGAATCGGGGGCGAGCGTCATCATCGCCTGTGCCAGCGCGGCGGCATCGCCGGTCGGGACCAGCTGGCCGAGCGTGCCGTGGCCAAGCAGATCGGCCATGCTGCAGCAGCAATCGGTCGCGATGATCGGCAGCCCCGCCGCCAGCGCCTCGATCACCACGGCGGGGACGCCTTCATAATCCGAGGACAGCACAAAGGCGTCGGCCTCGGCCAGCCAGCCGTCGAGCGGATCGACATGTCCCGGCATATAGACGGACCCGGCAATGCCCAGTCGCGCGGCCTGCACCTCGAGCGCGCGACGTTCCGGGCCTTCCCCAAGGATGCGCAGCGTATCGTCGGGCTTGGCGATGCGCGCGAACGCCTCGAGCAGCAGTGCGAAATTCTTCTGCGGAGCAAGGCGGCCGACCGCGAGATAATGGCGGCCCGGTCGCGCACGCACCACGGCGTCGCGCGCGGCCGCCAGACGGCGGAGGTCGGCATCGGCCAGCGCGGGGTCGGCGATCACGCTGATGCGGTTTTGCGGCACGCCGATCAACCGCGCGATTTCGCCGCGCATCGCCGGGGCCATACCGACGAAATGGTCGAGATGGCGGCCCTGGATGCGCAGCCAGCGACGATAGAAATAGCGCAGCGGGGGTGACATGTCGGCGCGGACCAGATCGTTGCTGATCTTCACCACGATCGGCGGACAGGCGCTGCCAAGCGTCAGCTTCAGCGCGACCGCCAGGCTGGTATAGGTATTGCCCGCGCAGAACAGCACGTCAGGGCGCTGGCGCGCGATGATCGCGGGCATGCCGCGCAGCAGCGCCGTGAAGCGCGTAATGCCCCGCGCACGCGGCCGGTGATGGATTTGCGATAAGGCCTGCAAGGCGATTGGTGGCGCGATGCTGGCATCGGCCACGACCATGTGCGCATCGACCCCGGCTGCCGTCCACGCGGCATGCAGCCGCGCGGCGATCCGTTCGACCCCGCCGGGGGCAAAGCTGTTCAGAAAGGTCAGCACACGTAACGGCGCGCGGGTTCGCGCTGTGCGGCTGGAGCCACGGGCAAGATGCAGTTGCGCGCGCTGGCCGATGTCCCCCGGTGCCGAGGCGACGTCAAACATGATGATAGCCCCTCCAGGTCGCCTTCCGCCCAAGGCGTTGCATAAGCGAGCGGGCCGCACTGTGCAAATCGTTCGCCGGACGCAGCGTCCGACAGCACCCGTTTCGCAAATCGGGCCGCTGCAGCGAGCGGCGGCCTGGCCCGAGGAACTGCCTTTGAGGGCTGGCTTTTGGCACTTCAGGCGGGTATCGGGCCACCAACCGCACCGCACGTCATCAACCCGTAACACAACCGAGCGAAGGCCTTCAACGGCATGGCTACCACTTTCCCAGCGTCCCCCGAATCGGCGACGGACGCTTCGCACGGGCCGCGGCTCGATCATCGTTTGCACCCTGCCGGGCGCTGGATTTTCCTGGCGCTGCTGGCGGTGGGGGTCGGCTATGCCGGCTACAGCATCATCGTCGACACCGCTCAGGTGGGCGAGGGGCTGGCGCTCGGCACCTTTGCTTTCCTTGGGCTGGCGCTCTTGATCGCGCTTGGCTTCGAGTTCGTGAACGGCTTCCATGACACCGCCAATGCAGTGGCAACCGTTATTTACACCCATTCGATGCCCGCTGCGCTGGCGGTGGTATGGTCTGGTTTTTTCAACTTCCTGGGCGTGATGCTGTCGAGCGGAGCAGTCGCTTATTCGATCATCACGCTGCTGCCGGTCGACCTCATCCTCCATGTCGGCAGCAATGCCGGCTTTGCGATGATTTTCGCGCTGCTGCTGGCGGCGGTGCTGTGGAATCTGGGCACCTGGTATGTCGGCTTGCCCAATTCATCGAGCCACGCGCTGATCGGATCGATCCTCGGCGTCGGCCTTGCCAACCAGCTTATGACGGCGGGGACCGGCGGCACTTCGGGCGTCGACTGGAGCCAGGCGACCAAGGTTCTGACCGGGCTGTGGATGGCACCGCTGATCGGTTTCGGTGCAGCCTTCCTCTTGCTGCACGTGATGAAACTCGTGCTGCGCAACCCCAAGCTGTACAGCGAGCCCGAGGGCACCGCGCCGCCGCCCAAGGGCATTCGTGCGCTGCTCATCTTCACTTGCACGGCCGTCAGCTTCGCGCATGGCGGCAATGACGGGCAGAAGGGCATGGGGCTGATCATGCTGATCCTGATCGGCTGCGCGCCGACGGCGTATGCGCTCAACCGTACCATGCCGCAGAGCGAGACGCCTGCTTTCGTGGCGAGTGCCAATGCGGCAGCCGCCGCTTTCGCCACCCACGCCGGGTCGCATGATGCGCCGACCGACCTTGACACAGCGCGCACGGTTCTGACGCGGGCATTGCAGGCGCGCCATGCCGATACGCCGCAAGTCTTTGCCGCTGCCGACGCGTTGTCGCGTGATTTGGGGCATCGGATCGGCGCTTACGGGTCGCTCGACAAGGTCCCCGCTGCCGCGACGCCCAATCTGCGCAACGACATGTATCTGGTGCTCGATAGTGCGCGGCTCGCGACCAAGGACAAGGAAGCCTCCGCCAAGATCTTCAGCGCGTCAGAGCTGGCGGCGATCAAGGCGTATCAGACCAATCTCGAAAAGGGCACGCGCTACATTCCGGTGTGGGTCAAGGTGATCGTCGCGCTTGCGCTGGGCCTTGGGACGATGGTCGGCTGGCGGCGGATCGTCATTACCGTTGGCGAGAAGATCGGCAAGTCGCACCTGACCTATGGCATGGGCGCATCGGCCGAGCTGGTTGCGGCGGGAACGATCCTGGCGGCCGAAGTTTACGGCTTGCCGGTGTCGACCACGCACATCCTGTCGTCGGGCGTCGCCGGTGCCTCGGTTGCGAGTGGCGCTGGCTTGCAGCCGCGCACGATCGGTTCGATGGCGCTGGCATGGGTGTTGACGTTGCCCGCCGCGATGGCGCTGGCGGGCGGGCTGTATTGGGTGTTCCTGGGGCTGACCAAGATGTGAGCTTAGCCCCTCTCCCGGCGGGAGAGGGTGGCCGAGCTTAGCTCGGACGGGTTAGGGTGATCGGGCGTGCGCCTTCGCGCGCGTCACCCTCACCCTTCCGGCGCTTTGCGCCTCCCTCCCTCTCCCGGTGGGAGAGGGACTGGGGGATCACCCCCGGCGTAGCAGCGTGATTCTGGCCTTGCCGTGGACGCGCGAAACGTCCTCCACGAACCCAGCCACTTCGACCAGTTCGGGCTTGGCGGTTTCGATGCTGATCCAGGTCGCATCGCCGATCCAGCCGAGCCGGGCGAGCTTGTCGAGCGCGACCGCACCCGCGCCGCTGTCATAAGGCGGGTCCATCACGATCAGGTCCAGCGGCGCGACCGCATGGCCCAGCGCCAGCACCGATTGCGCGCGGACATCGGCACCGATTTCCTTGGCACCGCCGAGCTTGGTGATATTGGTGCGCAGCGCGTCGAGCGCGGCCTTGTCCTGTTCGACGAAGATGCACGAGGCGGCCCCGCGCGACAGCGCCTCCAGCCCCAGCGCGCCCGATCCCGCAAACAGATCGGCCACCGCCAGATCCTCGAAACTGCCGAGGCGGCTGGCGAGCATCGAGAACAATGCCTCGCGCACACGGTCTGCGGTGGGACGGGTGGCATCACCCTTCGGCGCGACGATCGGACGACCGCGCCACTTTCCAGCGATGATTCGCATTATGCGTTCCCCTGAAGGTCGCCGGGTAAGCGTGAAGGGGAAGGTTGGCTAAAAAATGCAGTGTCGTATGCGTTCACTTGCGAGTCCGGCTCTTATGGGTCTTGACGGTGCGCGGCTTGGACGGGCGGGCCATGGCCTTGCCCGGCGTGCGCGGGGTGGATTTGTTGGGGGCGCGTTCGGCGCGTTCCGGGCGCTCGGTCCGCTCGCTGCGGTCGGCCGATTTGGCGTCGCGCGGCGGCTTGGCGCGCACGTTGCGGCCGAGTTCGGGGTTGAACACGCGCTTGGGGCGGGTGTCGGTGACGGGCGCGGCGGTGGTGCCGGCCTTGGGCTTGGCGTCGTAGAAACGCTTCACCTTGGTTGCCTTGGTCAGCACCACCGGATCGCGGCCGGGCTGCGCCTGGCGCGCGGGCTCGGCAAAGGCCTCCTTGTCCGCACGGTTGGCGGTCGCCTTGGTGATGCGGCGCACCGGGCGCGGCTTGGGCAGCGAGGTGGGGGCGGTGGACTCGTTGGGGTTGATGCGCCCGCGCCCGGCCGGGCGAGGCTTTTCGACCAGCTTGGGGGCTTCGCCGCCGCCTTTGCGCGTCGGGTCCTTGCGGAAGGCGACGACGTCATGCTGCTTCACTTCGCCGATCTCGCCGACGGGCAGATCGCCCAGCACGAACGGGCCGTAGCGGGTGCGGATCAGCCGCGAGACCTTGAGCCCGAGATATTCGAGCACACGGCGCACTTCGCGATTCTTGCCCTCGGTCAGGATCAGCTCGATCCAGACATTGGCACCGGTGCGGCGTTCGAGATTGGCGTCGATCGCGCCATAGCGAACGCCCTCGATCTCGACGCCGTGGATCAACTCTTCGAGCTGCTCCTGCGTGATCGGGCCGTAGGCGCGGGCGCGGTAAGCGCGCTCCACGCCAGTCGCGGGCAATTCGAGCTGGCGCTTCAACTCGCCATCGGTGGTGAGCAGCAGCAGCCCCTCGGTCGCGAGATCGAGGCGGCCGACGGGAACGAGTCGCGGCAGCCCCTCGGGCAGGCGATCGTAAATGGTCGGGCGGCCGGCGGGGTCGCGCTCGGTGACGAGCAGGCCCGGTGGCTTGTGATAGAGGAACAGCCGCGCGGCGGCGGGCGCCTCGACGGGGTCGCCATCGACGGTGACACCGGCGAGCGAGGCGAGGATCGTCGCGGGTGTATCCAGCACAACCCCGTTGAGCGCGACGCGCCCTTCGGCGATCATGCGCTCGACTTCACGGCGCGAGGCGACACCTGCACGGGCGAGGAGCTTGGCGATCCGCTGTTGCTCTTTGGGGCGATCTTTGGGGGGCATTGGTCTTGACACCACGCCTTGATAGACAATTTGTTCAAAAGTGCCCGTACAAAATACATTGCGTCCTATCTCGTAGCCAAACGTTCAGGCACGGGTGCGTAACGAGGGCGAGACGCGCAGCCTGTTGAGCGCGGGCACAAGGTGGGTGGTGAAGCGATGTTGTTCGCCAAAAAGAAGCGGCGGATCTCCAGATTGTTGCTCGTCGAGGACGAACCACTGGTCGCCTTCGACACCGAACATTTCCTGCGCGACGCCGAATTCGAAATCGTCGCGACGGTCGACCGGGTGAGCGACGCGCTCGCCGTGATCGCCGACGCGCGCGACATCGATTTGGTGCTGGTCGATATCAGCCTGGCCGATGGCAGCGGCATCGATGTCGCCCGCGCGGCGCACCAGGCCGGGGTGCCGGTGCTGTTCGTGACCGGATCGTGCCCCGAAGGCGGGCGCGCCGTGGCGGCGGGCTGTCTGTCCAAGCCCTATGCGCAGCGCGACCTGCTCGCCGCGATTGCCGCGATCGAGGCGGTACTCGACGGGCGCAAGCCGCGACGGGTGCCGGGCGGGCTGAGCTTGTTTGCGGGTGTGGCGGAAGCGTAGGTCGCCATCGGTCAGCCGGGCATTATCGGGGGCGAGGCCCGGTGACGACGAACTCGGGGCTCATCGCCCTTCCGCTCGCGATTTTTGGCGCTAGTCTCCGGCGCGTACGGGCCGACACGCCCGCTGGCGGTTCGAAGGGGAATCTGTGACTGTTACGGAAACGCGCGAGGATACCGCGCCGCCGATCAAGCCCAAAGGCTGGCGACTGCTCAAGGCCGCGTTGCAGACGCGCAAGGCCGCGTCGATGCTTGCTTTCAGTTTTTCCTCAGGGTTGCCGTTCGCGTTGCTGATCGGGACGCTGACGGCGTGGCTCGGCGAAGTGAAGGTCAACCTCGCGACGATCGGCGTGCTGTCGTGGGTCGGGCTGACCTATGCGTTCAAGTTCCTGTGGTCGCCGCTGGTCGATCGCACGCGCCCGCCGCTGCTCGGGCGGATCGGGCGGCGTAAGAGCTGGATCGTGCTGTGCCAGGGACTCATCATCCTCGGCTTGATCGGGCTGGTGGTGACCGACCCCACCGTCCACATCGCGCGTTTTGCCTTGTTTGCGTTCGTCGCGTCGATCGGTTCGGCAACGCAGGACGTGGCGATCGACGCGTGGCGGATCGACGTGGCCGACGAACGCACGCCGGTCGAACTGCTATCCGCGATTTACCAGCTCGGCTATCGCACCGCGAGCATCGTCGGCGGGGCGTTCGCGCTGTTTCTGGCGGCGCGCATGTCGTGGCCGACGGTCTATTTGCTGATGGCGTGCCTGATCGGGGTGATGCTGCTCATTGCATTGGCCGCGCCCGATACCGAACGCAGCCCCGATGTCGCCGCCGATTTGCTTGACCAGCCGGGCGAGATCGCGCCGCGCGCCCGCGCCATCGCCCTCATCATCGTCGGGTCGAGCTGGGTATGGGCGATCGTCCGGATCGTGGTGTTCATGACGAGCATGCTGGCCGAAGTGCCGCCCGGCGGCAAACGACCGTCGGCGGGGGATTTCCTGAAATATAACGGGCCGCTGATCGTGCTGGCGACGGTGATCGTTCCGCTGATCGTCGCGGCGGTGCTCAACTGGCTGAAGCTGCGCGGGCATCAGGTGCAGGCCGTCGTCGATACGCGGGTGTCGCCTGCGCGAACGATCGCCAACCACCTTTACCGTGCGTTGATTGCGCCGCTCGCCGATTTGACCGAGCGGATGCGCTGGGGGGTGTTGGTGGTGATCGGGCTGATCCTCACTTATGCCTTGTGCTACAATGTCTGGGCATCGTTCGCCTACCCGTTCTACCTCGATTACATGCACTATACGAAGGACGAGGTGGCCTTCGCGTCCAAGATTTTCGGCATCGTCATGTCGATTATCGGGGTCAGCGTCGGCGGCTATCTGTTCCTGCGGATCGGGCGATTTCCAACGGTGCTCATCGGGGCGGCGCTGCCGATTTTCGGGAATTTCCTCTATGCCGATCTCGCCGATGGTGCGCCCTATATCGACATCGTATTGCATATGCTGCGGCTCGATGTGCTGGCGCAGGCCCTGGGCGGGGATTTGCGCATCGCACGGCTGCTGCTGACGATCGCATATGAGAACGTCTCGACCGGGATCGCGGGCGCGGCGTTTGTCGCCTATGTTTCGGGCATCGTCAGCAAGAAATATTCGGCGGTGCAATATGCCCTGCTGTCCTCGCTGACCTTCCTGATCGGGTCGCTTGGCAAGGGTTTTGCGGGCGAGTTGATCGACAAGATCGGCTATGCGGCGGTGTTCCGCGACGTCGCGGTGCTGGGGTTGCTGGCAATCTTCTTCGTGTTGCTCGAATGGTGGCGTTCGTCCCGCAGCAGCACGGCGGCGGCGAGCGGGGAAGGCTGATGCCGGACGTTTTGATGACCCCGCGCGCGCGGGACTAACTGGGCGGAGCGCGATACCGATGTTCTACCTCCTCACCATCGCCATCCAGGTGCTGTGCGTGATCGATGTGATCCGCAACGGGCGCAATCAATTGTGGATCATGGCGCTCGTGTTCCTGCCGCTCGCCAGCACGATCGCTTACGTCGTGCTCGAGGTCTATCCGCGCTTCCAGGGCAACCGCCATGTCCGCACCGCGCGGGCGACGGTGGCGGCGAAGCTCGATCCCGACAAGGATGTGCGCGCGGCGCGCGGGGCGCTGGCGATGGCCGATACCGTCGCCAACCGCATGCGGCTGGCGGATGCGCTGGCGGCGCAGGGCAATTATGCCGAGGCTTTGCCGCTCTATCGCGAGGCGGCGGAGCGCGGGCCGGTCGATACGCGCAGTGCCGAGAAGCGCGCCCGCGCCGAGTTCGAGACGCACGATCCTGCCGCCGCGCTCGCCACGCTCGACGCCGCGCCGCCCGCCTCGGCACAGAGCGACCGCGACCGGATCGGCCTGCTCCGCGCGCGCATTCTCGATGCGCTGGGGCGCAAGGACGAGGCGCTCGAGCTCTATGCCGATCTCGTCACACGCCTGCCGGGCGAGGAAGGGCGCTGTCGCTATGCCGCGCTGCTGCTCGAACAGGGCTGGGACAAGAAGGCGCGCGAGGTGCTGGAAGAGGTCGAGGCGCGGATGAAGCTGCTCGACCGCCAGCAACGCGCTGCCGAGGCGGAAATGTACCGCTGGGCGATGGCGCGGCTGGGCGAGTTGCGCGCGGTCAAGGCGTAAGCGGCCGCCCGGCATCGGCGAACGCCTGCGCAACGGCGGTGATGCTGGCGAGCACGCCATCGGGGCGGCGCAGGCCGATTAGATCGCCGAGCAACAGGCGGGCGCGATCGGGGGCGGTCTCCACGCGTTCGATGATCTTTAGGATCGTCGCCTCCGACGCGGTCATCCGCATGCAGCAACATGGCGCGATCGTGATCGGGCACGCCGCGCTGTGCGCAAGATCGGCCATCATCGTCCGCAGGAACAGCAGGGGGCGACGAAAATCCTGCCCGAACGCCTGGAGCAGCGCGTGCGCGGCGTGGGCATCGTTGAGGCCGTGCGCGCCCATGCGGCGGAAGGCGAACAACAACAGGCGGCTATTGGGATTGTCGGGCATCGCGTTGGGCAGACTGGCCGAATAACGCGAGGGTGACGTCGGCGCGGAAGACGGGATGGGGGCGATGGTCATGGCGATGCTCCGTTGCAGGGGAGCATCTTCCGAGATTCGCTATTGCAAGTCAATCGCAATAAAGAAGGGTCAGTCAGGCGCTTCGTCGTTCGCCGAGAGCACTTCACCGGCGAGGTAGAGCGAACCCAGAATCAGCACGATCGGCGGCTCGGCGGGGTCGGCAATCTCGGTGATGTCTAGGAGAGCGCTTGCGACATCGGGGGCGGTATGCGCGGCCAGCCCGAGGTCGTGCGCGATGGCGGCGAGTGCGGCAGGGGTATGATGCTCATGGCTGGGCACGGGCACAGCGTGGAGCGTGGTGGCGACGCGGGCGAAGGGGGCGAGCAGGCCGAGTGGATCCTTATTGGCGAGCATCCCCAGCACCAGATGCACCTCGCTGCGCCCGATGCCGGGATGCGCGATCGCATCGAGCGTGGCGGAGATGGCGGCAGCGGCGGCGGGGTTGTGCCCGCCATCGAGCCACAACTGGCTGCCGGGCGGGAGCAGGGCAGTCAGCGGCCCCGCATGCAGCCGCTGCATCCGCGCGGGCCAGCGCGTGTGCAGCGCGGCGGCGGTATAGGCTTCGTGCGGGATCGAGAGCGCGGTCTGGTGACGCAGCAAGGCGATGGCGAGCGACAGGTTTTCGGGCTGGTGCGGCCCGGCGAGCGTCGGCAGCGGGGTTTCGATCTGGCCCGCCGTATCGGTATAGATCAGGCGATCGGCCTCGACGGTGAAGCGCCAGTCGGTACCGGTCGGCAGCACGGTCGCGCCTGCAGCCTGCGCCACCTCGGCGACGCGCTGCGTGACCGATCGGGGATAGCGCATCGTGATGAGCGGAACCCCGGCCTTGGCGATCCCGGCCTTTTCGCCCGCAATCGCTTCGGCGGTATCCCCCAGGAAGCTCTGATGATCGATGCCGAGTTGCGCGATGCCGGTGGCGATCGGGTGCGTCAGTACGTTGGTGGCATCGAGCCGCCCGCCAAGCCCGACCTCGATGATGCACGCATCCGCCGGCGTCCGGCTGAAGGCTAGGAAAGCGGCGGCGGTGGTGACCTCGAAGAAGCTCGCGCCGATGCCCTCGGCCCCCTCATCGGCGGCGTCGAGAACGTCTTCCAGGAGCGCCGCCAGCGCTTCATCCTCGATCAACCGCCCGGCGAGGCGAATGCGCTCGTTGAAGCGCACGAGATGCGGGCTGGTATAAACGTGCGCGGTAAGCCCCGCCGCCTCGATCGCGCTGCGCAGAAAGGCGCAGGTCGAGCCCTTGCCGTTGGTGCCCGCGACATGGATCGTCGGTGGCAGCCGGTGCTGCGGGTTGCCGAGCCGGTCGAGCAGGGCGGTGATCCGCTCCAGCCCCAGAATATCGGCACCGGGCGAGAGCGACCATAACCGGTCGAGCTGCGTCTGCACGGCGGCATTGGTCGAGGTGGCGTGGTCCATTATAAACTCCCCTCCCGCTCGCGGGAGGGGGTGGGGGAGGGGCTGCGAGCACCCAGCACGCTCACCACCCGCGCGATCTCTGCGACGACCCCATCAAGGTTCCCCAGCACGTCGTTGTTCCAGAAGCGAATGACCTGATACCCTTCGGATTGGAGATAGCGTGTACGCTCTTCGTCCTGCTCGCGCCTGTCGCCATGGGTGTCGCCATCGACTTCGATGATGAGCTTGAGGCTGCGCGCGACGAAGTCGCAGATGAACGGGCCAATCGGCACTTGGCGGTTGAAGCGGAACCCCGCGACCTTGCGCGCACTGATCGCGCGCCACAAGCGGACCTCGGCTGCGGTTGGCGTGCTGCGTAGCGCTCGGGCTTTGGTCCGTTGCTCCATTCCCTCCCCCAACCCCTCCCGCAAGCGGGAGGGGAGTTTTATGGCCCCTCTCCCGCGCTTCGGCTTCGCCTCGCTTGCCCTCTCCCCGCGAGCGGGGAGAGGGAGATTAATCAGGCCGCCTTTTTCGCGCTGCAGAGGTAATCGATCAGGCTTGCCAGCGTCGCGCGCAGGTCGCGGCGGTGCTTCACCATGTCGATCATGCCGTGTTCCAGCAGATATTCGGCGCGCTGGAAGCCGTCGGGCAGCTTTTCGCGGATCGTCTGCTCGATCACGCGCTGTCCGGCGAAACCGATCAACGCGCCCGGCTCGGCAATCTGCACGTCGCCGAGCATCGCATAGCTCGCGGTCACGCCGCCCGTGGTCGGGTCGGTGAGCACCACGATATAGGGCAGGCCGGCATCGTGCAGCATGGCGATCGCCACCGTCGCGCGCGGCATCTGCATCAGGCTGAGAATGCCCTCCTGCATGCGCGCGCCACCGGCGGCGGTGAAGATGATGTAGGGGCAGTTATCGGCAATCGCGGTCTCGACGCCGCGCACGAAGGCTTCGCCGACGGCCATGCCCATCGACCCGCCCATGAAGGCGAAGTCCTGCACGCCGATCACGGCCTTATGCCCCTCGATCGTGCCCCGCGCGGTGATCAGCGCGTCGCCTTCGGAGGTCGCGGCGCGCGCCGCCTTGATGCGATCGACATAGCGCTTGGTATCGCGGAATTTCAGCGGATCGTCGGGCACCTTGGCCAGCGGCACGATGCTGTAGCTGCCCGCGTCGAACACATATTGGAAGCGCAGCAGCGGCCCGATGCGATCATGATGGTCGCAATGCGGGCAGACATAGAGATTGTCCTCCAACTCCTTGACGAAGGTCATCGTCCCGCAACCCTTGCACTTGTGCCAAAGGTTGTCGGGCGTGTCCTTCTTGACGGGGACAACGTAAGCGAGCGCGTTGCGCACGCTGGTAAGCCAGCTCATGCGAGTTCCTTCCGGGCGGCGTGAATCGCCTGCGACAGGGATTGAATATAGGTTTTTACAGCGGCCGGTGCAGCGGCACCGTGCTGGCCGACCAGATCGACGATTGCCGATCCGACCACCACGCCATCCGCCACGCGCGCGATCGCGGCGGCCTGTTCGGGGGTGCGCACGCCAAAGCCGACCGCAACCGGCAAATCGGTATGCGCCTTCAGCCGCGTGACCGCCGCGTCGATCGAGGTCTGTGCTGCCTGTTGCAGCCCGGTGATGCCGGCGACCGACACGTAATAGAGAAACCCGCTGGCGCCATCGAGCACGGTCGGCAGGCGCGTGGCATCGGTGGTCGGCGTGGCGAGGCGGATCTGGTCGATGCCGACCGCGCGCAGCGCGGAGCCGAGTTCGGGGTCTTCCTCGGGCGGGATGTCGACGCAGATCACGCCATCGACCCCGGCATCGCACGCCGCCTCGGCGAACCATTTGCCGCCGCGGATCGTCATCGGGTTGGCATAGCCCATCAGCACCAGCGGCACCTGCGGGTGCCGCGCGCGGAAGCTCTTGGCGATGGCGAGGATGTCGGCAGTGCGCGTGCCCGCTGCCAGGCTGCGGATATTGGCGGCCTGGATCGCGGGGCCATCGGCCATTGGATCGGTGAACGGCATGCCCAGTTCGATCACGTCCGCGCCGCCTTCGACCAAAGCGTCGAGGATGGCGGGGGTGGCGTCCGGGGTGGGGTCGCCCGCGGTGATGAAGGCGACGAGCGCGGGATGGCCTTTGGTGAAGGCGTCGGCGAGGCGGGTCATTCTGAGTCCTTGCGCTCTACTACCAGAATTCGCGCAGCCCCGACCGGGTGCGCGACATGTTCGTCTCCATCCTCGACCGAGACGCCGTCCCCGGCATGAAGCCGAACGACCTGCTCCACACCATCTTCGCGATAATGCATGTCGACCACGCCTTCGAGCACGGCAAACACTTCACGGCCCGTATTGCGGTGCCAGCGATAGGGTTGGTCGGTCCAGTGCAGGCGCACTGCTACGTCTCCGAAATCGCCCAGCAGGCTGCTGCCCCAGGCGCGATCGGCGGTGAAGGCCTTTGCGGAAAAGGGTTTCATATCTTAGCCCTCTCCCCTTCAGGGGAGAGGGTTGGGAGAGGGGAAGTGGCGACAGCGCTCGCAATCGTCAGCAACACACCCTCAAGGTTGGTCATGACGTCGATGTTCGAGAATCGGATCACGCGATAGCCTTGTTCTTGGAGAAAATGCGTTCGGGCTTCATCATAGCCTTCTTGTCCGGCGTGGGTGTCGCCGTCCAGTTCTATCACCAGCATCGGGTCGCGTGCCGCGAAGTCCGCGATATAGCGGCCAATGACCTTTTGACGACGGAATTTGACGTTTTCGAAGCGCTTGGCCCGTAGCGCGAGCCAGAGGCGCTGCTCTGGTTCGGAGGGCTCTTTGCGCATCGCTTTGGCGTAGGCGGTCAGTCGGGCTTCGCGCACCTGACTTCCCCTCTCCCAACCCTCTCCCCTGAAGGGGAGAGGGCTTTTGCGCTCATATCTTCACCCCGAGCGCCTCGGCGACGGTGAAGATGTCCTTGTCGCCACGCCCGCACAAATTCGCCAGGATGATCTGGTCGCTGTCCATTTCGCGCGCGCGTTTCGCAACCGCTGCGATGGCGTGGGATGGCTCCAAAGCGGGGATGATGCCCTCGGTCCGGCACAGCAACTGGAACGCATCCAGCGCCTCGGTATCGGTGATCGAGGTATATTCCACCCGGCCGATCGAGTGCAGCCAGCTATGTTCGGGGCCGATGCCCGGATAATCGAGCCCGGCCGAGATCGAATGCGCCTCGGTGATCTGGCCGTCTTCGTCCTGCAGCAAATAGGTCTTGTTGCCGTGGAGGATGCCCGGCGCGCCACCGGCGAGGCTGGCGGCATGTTCCTTGTCGAGCCCGCGCCCGGCGGCTTCGACGCCGAGCATCATCACGTCGCCATCGTCGAGGAAGGGGTGGAACAGCCCGATCGCGTTCGACCCGCCACCGATCGCCGCGACCAGCAAATCGGGTAGGCGGTTGATGCGGCTGAGCATCTGCGCGCGCGCTTCGATGCCGATCACGCTTTGGAAATCGCGGACCATTTCGGGGTAGGGATGCGGGCCCGCCGCGGTGCCGATGATGTAGAAGGTGTCGTGGACGTTGGCGACCCAGTCGCGCATGCCCTCGTTCATCGCATCCTTCAGCGAATGCGATCCGCTCGTCACCGGGCGCACTTCGGCCCCCAGCAGCTTCATGCGGAACACGTTGGGGGCCTGCCGCTCGATATCCTTGGCGCCCATATAGATCACGCAGGGCAGGCCGAAGCGCGCGCAGACGGTGGCGGTGGCAACGCCGTGCTGGCCCGCGCCCGTTTCGGCGATAATGCGCGTCTTGCCCATGCGCATCGCGAGCAGGATCTGCCCGATGCAATTGTTGATCTTGTGCGCGCCGGTGTGATTGAGCTCGTCGCGCTTGAACCACACTTGCGCGCCTTTGCCCGCGGGCGCGCCTTCGCGCAGCGCCTCGGTCAGGCGCTCGGCATAATAAAGCGGGCTGGGGCGGCCGACATAATGTTCGAGCAGATCATCGAACTGCGCCTTGAAAGCCGGGTCGGCCTTGGCCGCGCGATAGGCGGTGTCGAGTTCCAGCACGAGCGGCATCAGCGTCTCGGCGACGTAGCGGCCGCCGAATTCGCCGAAATGCCCGCGCTCGTCGGGCTGGGTGCGGAAGGAGTTGGGGGCGTTCATAAGGGGGCCGTTTAGCAGGTGTAGAGCGCCAGCCAACCCCGTTCGCCCTGAGCTTGTCGAAGGGCCGCACGAAATCTGGCGGGCTGGGCGGCGACGCAGTGCTTCGACAGGCTCAGCACGAACGGAATTACAGGTCGCGCACGACCTCCAGAAACGCGCGGATCTTGGTCGTCTCCTTGATGCCCGGTGCGCTTTCCACGCCCGACGACACGTCGACCAAGGTCGCCTTGGTCACCGCCACCGCCTCGGCGACGTTCTGCGGATCGAGCCCGCCCGACAGCGCCCAGGGCAGCGGATGGCGGAAGCCGTCGAGCAAATGCCAGTCGAACCGCACGCCCATGCCGCCGGGCAGCGCCGCGCCGGGCGGGGTCTTGGCGTCGTACAGGATGCGATCGGCGACACCGCCAAAGGTCTCGGCCAGCGCCAGATCGGCGCGGGTGCGCACCGCCACCGCCGCCCAGATCTGCAGGCCGCTCCGCGCCTTGATCGCGGCGGCGCGGGCCGGGGGCGTATCGTGCAATTGCAGCACCTCGAGCTGTCCGGCGGCGATTGCCTGCTCGACCAGCGCATCGTCGGGGTTCACCATCACGCCGACGCGCGCGACATGGCCGGGCACCCGCGCGGCCAGTTGCGCCGCACGATCGCGCGAGAGATTGCGCGGGGAGGGCGCGAAGAACACAAAGCCGACATGGCTCGCCCCACCGGCAATCGCCGCGTCGAGCGTCTCGGGCGTCGATAGCCCGCAAATCTTGGCAGTGGTCATTATGCGTCCTAGGTGCCCCGGCGGTGTCGCGAGGCGGGCGTGCTCAGAGTGTCCCGGCAATCTCGCGTGCGGCCAGATCGGGGTCTTCGGCCTGGGTGATCGGGCGGCCGATGACGAGGATCGACGCGCCGGCATTCACCGCGGCGCGCGGGGTGACGACGCGCTTCTGGTCGCCGACGACACCACCCGCCGGGCGCACGCCGGGAACGACGAAGAAGCCCTTGGGCCACAGCTTATGCGCGGCGGCGACTTCCTCGCCCGAGCAGACCACGCCGTCGACGCCGGCATCGCGTGCCAGCTCGGTCAGCCGCAGCACTTGTTCGTGCGGGTCGCCCGAACAGCCGATCGATTTGAGGTCGGCCCCGTCGAGGCTGGTTAGCGTCGTCACCGCCACCACCTTGGTGCCGAGCGGGGCGGCCGCCTTGGCGTCTTCCAGCATCGCGCGGCCCCCGGCGGCGTGGACGGTCAGGATCGCCGGGTCGAGCCCGCGCAAAGCCATGATCGCCTTAGCGACGGTGTTGGGAATGTCGTGCAGTTTCAAGTCGAGGAAGATCGGCAGGCCGAGCTCGGCCATATCGCGCACCCCGGCGCGGCCATTGGCCATGAAGAATTCCAGGCCGAGCTTGATGCCGCCGACATGGTGGCGGACCTTGCTCGCCAGCGCGCGCGCTTTGTCCAGCTCAGGCGTGTCGAGCGCAACGAACAGACGGTTGCTCATGCGGCATGCTCCGAGGCGGGGGCCTCGACCGGGTCGGGCGATTGTGCTGCGGCAGGCGGCGGGGCCATTGCCGCGCGCAGGTCGGCGAGCGTGCGCTCGGCGGTGGCGAGCCGGTTGCGCAAGCGCCAGCGCAGCGTCGAATGCCAGGCGAGCGTTGGCAGCAGCCCGGCAAGGAAGGTCAGCAGCAGCAGCAACGGCAGGTTGATCAGCGCCTCGACCCCGCCCCACAATTTGAGGGTCACGCTGGTCCAGTTTTCCAGCGTGAAGATCGCCGCGATGAAGGCGATGAGGCACCAGAAGAGGATTTTCAGAAATTGCATGGGCGAAGGTTAGTGCGAACGCGTCACGATTGCCAGCCTGCTTCCTCATCGCTTCCTCCCCTCCCTGAAAGGGAGGGGACGGGGGTGGGTCGGCTGATGGCGGGGGGTACGCCCGAATTACAGGCCAACCCACCCCCAACCCCTCCCTTCCAGGGAGGGGAGAAAGAAGTGCCGTTACCCGATTTCGCGGCGCAGCGTTTCGAACAGGCCGGGGACGGCGGTCAGTTTGGGCTCCTCCTCGTCGAGGATGGCGAGGAACAGCGCGCGCTTGATCGCGGCGGTGCGGCCGGGCTTGAGCGTGCGGGCGGGGTCGAGCGCGGACAGCACGATGTCGATCAGGCGTTCCGCACCGTGCAGCCGCCCCCACAGATAATCATTCTCGCGATACGCGCGGCTGAAGAATGCGCCAAAACTGTTGAGTTGGATGCCCTTCAGCGTCGCCTCCGCACCACCGCTGCGAATGCCGGTGGCATCGTCCGGGCAAATGCGATCGACCTTGATCGGGTCGAACTCGTCGAGGCCTTCGCCTTGCAGCAGCGGCAGCGTGGCGACGTCGAAATAGGGGAAGCCAAGATAGCTCAGCAGGATCGGCCGCTTGATCTCGCGGCCGAGCCCGGAAAAAGCTGCGGCAAGGCGTTCCTCGGTGCGCAGGTCGAGCGCGGTCAGGTCCATCGCCGCGCCGAGCTTGTCGAGCAACGGCCCGGCATTGCCGCGCAGCAGCCGCACGTCCTTGCCCAAGGCGAGATAGCGTTCGGTGCGCTTGCACTCGAGATAGTCGGCCAGGCTCATATAGATCGCCTCGCGGATCGGATCGAGCTCGGCGTCGGGTTGGTCGCCTTCGAGATCGGTGATGCGTCGCGCGAGCAGGCGCAGCCGACGCAGGCGAAAACCAAGATCGAAGGTGCGCAGGAAGCCGATCGTGGTCGCGCTCGCCCCGCCCGAAAAGCTCGGCTGCATGTCGTCGAAACCGCGTGCGCTGACCGCATCGGCAATGTGGCGACGAATGCCGCGCCAGCGCTGCGGGCCGGGCTCGCCGCCCGCGTGATGCAGCAGATCGGTAATCGTCTCGACCACGCCGTTGATCTTGAGGTGGCCATAAGCGGCATAACCATAGCCTGCGCTTTTGGCCGCCGCAGTTTGCGCGCGCTGCCGCCATGCCGCGAGCCGCGCGGGCGTCGGCGAATCGAGGAACAGCGTGTAGCCGAACAGCGCCTCGACCTGCTTTTCCACCTCGGGCCGGATCGCCGAGATGATTGCGCGCATCCGCTCGATCCTCCCTGAGCGTTCGGCGATTTCCTCGAGATTGTCGCGAATCGGCTGTTGGCGCGGCAGCTCCGAAATCGCGCCGATGATCGTCTGGAAAAAGCCGGGGGCACCCGCCTTGGTCGCGCCGAAGCCGAAACCGCCGCGTGGATGGGGATCGATATAGACGAAGCGCCGGTCCACCTGCCGCCGCGCCGGACGCTCGCGCAGTGCCTCGATCGCCGGGCGAAACGGCGCGTTGTTGAGCACGGAGCCATCGATCAGCACCGCATTATCGGCGGCATTGGCGGCGGCCTGGCGCGGCAGAATGCGGGTGAGGAAGGTGGCGCGGTTGATCCACGGCACCTTGCGCGCCTCCAGCACGCGGTCGAGTTCGCCGACCATGAAGGGTGGGAACGCCCCCGGAAAGCTGGAAGTGGCGCGCGCGGCGAAGGCGAGTTCGGCCGGGTGCGCCAGCGTTTCGGAGGCCATGCCGTGGTCGGTGAAGGGCACGACCACGCGGTGCTCGGTCTCGACCACCTCGGGCGGCGAGTTGAGCCGCAACCGTTCGGGATGGCCGCGAAAATCGGTGACGGTGACGAACAGGTCGAGCGGCTGGCCATCGGGCAGCAGCCGCGGTTCGCGCGGTGCGGCGGCCATCGCGTCGAGCGCATCGAGGATCAGCCCGGTGAAGCGTTCTCCGCCGAACGGTGGCTCGAACCAGCGCGAGCGCACGAAATGCGACAGTTTCGCGCGGACTTCGTCGCGGGCGGCGGGCTCGACCGTGGCGTCGATGCCATCGACGCTGCGCCGTGCCGCCATCCAGGCCAGCGGCAGCGCCCAGATCTTGGTCATCGGGTGGGCGGGGGCCTGCTTTTCATCGACCAGCGCCTCGATATCGGCGGAATCGAGCCACAAATCGGTCAGCGGCTCCAGGCTCTGCCCGGCGCTGATCGCCTGTGCCAGGAACACGCCGTTGATGCCGCCCGCGCTGGCCCCGGCGATGATGTCGACCAGCACGCGCAGCCTTAGCCCGGTCTCGGCCTCGATTTCCTCCAGCAGCCTGCGATACACCCCCTCGCTGCCGCCGACGGGCGCGGTTCCGGCGTGGAAACCGTGACTGGCGCGCGCCAGCCGCCAGATCTCCTTGGTGATGCCGTGCATGTACACCGCCAGGCTGATCCCGCCATAGCAGACGAGCGCGAGGCGGAGTTCCTTTTCGCGCATTACAATGGCTCCAGCATCGCCCAGATCGGCAAATGGTCCGACGCGCGCCGCGCCAGCGCGCTGTCATGCACGCCGCAGCCAAGCACGCGAAAGCCGCGTGTCATGATCCGGTCGAGCCGCCCGACCGGGCGGCGCGCGTGGAAGCTCGGGCCGGTCGGTACGCTCGGATAGTCGCGTCCGAAATCGTGCAGGCAGCCGCCGCGCGCGGTCCATTCGTTGAGGTCGCCCATCAGCACCGTCGGCAGCGGGGCGGGGCAGGCGTCGATGTGGGCGAGGATCGCGCGCGCCTGCCGCCTGCGCCACAGGCCTGACAGATCGAGGTGCATCCCGAGCACGCGGATCGTGCCGGTGTCGATCGCAACATCCGCACGGATCGCGCCGCGCGGTTCGAGCGCGGGCAAATGCAGCGACGTGGCCGCGCGCACTGCGCTCCCTTTGCGCACTAGCATCGCATTGCCGTGCCATCCCATGCTGGCCCCGTCATGCCCGAAGGAGACGGCGTGCCACGGCGAATGGTCCTCGATCAGCGCGTGCGGGATGACTTGCGCTTTGGTGCCGAAGCGACGGTCGGCCTCTTGCAGCGCGATCACGTCGCCATCGATCTCGCGCAGGACATCCAGGATGCGGCGCGGATCGCGGCGGCGATCCAGCCCGATGCCCTTGTGCATGTTGTAGCTGACGACCTTGATCATCGCACACTCGCGCCGGATCGAGCGGCCACACGCGACCGCCGCCTGCAGCGACAGGTCGCGGTGACAAAACCGGGGTCGTTAGCAACGATCACCGACCCCGGTTAGGGATTTCGCGCGCATTGGGAAAGGGGGACTAGCTGACCCGTGCCTGCCAGCCGCCGCCCAGTGCACGAAACAGGTCGATTTGCGCATCGGCGATGCGTGCGTCGGCGGCGGCCACATCGGCATCGGCATCGGCAAAGGTGCGTTCGGCGTCGAGCACTTCGAGGAAGTCGATCGTCCCTTCGCGTTGGCGGGCGCGGGTGATGCGGGCGGCGGTCTCGGCATTGTCGCGCGCCGATTGCAGTTGCGCGCGCCGGTCGAGCTCGCGGGCATAAGTCGACAGCGCGGTTTCGGTTTCCTCAAGCGCAGTGAGCACGCTGCCATCGAAGCTCGCGAGCGCGCCGCGCGTGTCGGCCTGCGCACCTGCGATCTTGGCGCGGGCGGCGGATTGGTTGAGCGACCAGTTGAGCAAGGGGCCGACCAGCCAGCGCACCGGACCGCCGGTGAACAGGTCGTCCAGCGAAGGCCCCGTCACCCCGCCCGATCCGCCCAGCGTGATATGCGGGTACAGGTCGGCGGTCGCCACCCCGATCCGCGCGGTCGCGGCGGCCAGGCGGCGTTCGGCGGCGCGCACGTCGGGGCGGCGCGCGAGGAGCCCGGCCCCGTCACCGACCGGGATCGGCTGGTCGAGCCGCGGTGTGGTGGTGCGGGCACTTGCCGCAGCGGGCAACTCCTGCGGGGTGCGGCCCGTGAGCGTTGCGAGGCGGAACAAGGCGGCCTGCCGCTCGGCGATGATCGCGGGCACGAGCGCGGCGCGCTGGTCGCGCAGCGTCGCGATGCGGACATAATCGAACTTGGTCGCGCGCCCGGCATCGACACGCTTGCCGGTCAGTTCGGCGGATTTGCTCAGCAAGGCAACGATGCGTTCGGCCACCGCCTGCCGTTCGGCAGCAGCGGCGGCGTCGACATAGGCGCGCGTGGTGGCGGCGACGATCGATACGCGCACCGCATCGGCATCGGCGGCAGAAGCCGCGACATCGCCGCGTGCCGCCTCGATATTGCGGCGGACACGACCGGCGAGATCGACTTCATAGGAGACGTCTAGCCCGGTATCGAACACCGCCGCCTCGCGGTTGCTGCCGGGCAGGCGCTGCGACTGCGGCAAGCGGCCATACGTGCCGCTCGCGCCTGCGGTCACTTGCGGCAGTCGGTCGGACCGCGCGCCGCGCAGCGACGCCTTGGCCGCATCGAGCCGCGCCACCGCGACGCGCAGATCGGTATTGGCGGCAAGTGCATCGGCCACCAGCGCGTCGAGCGCCGGATCGCGATACAGCCGCCACCAATTTTGATCGGCGGGCGTGGTGACGGTCGCCGCATTGGCGGTGATGAACGGCGCGGTGGCGCTTGGTGGCGCGATCGGCGCGACATATTTGGGCCCGGCTGCGCAGGCGCAGAGCACAAGCGCGGAAAGGCTGGTGAGCAGGACGGCTTTCATGATCGTTCCTATTCGGCTGGCTGCAGCGCGGGCGCGGCGGCGGGGCCATGGCTCGCGGCGGGGGTGGCGGAGCGGCGTTCGAGCCGCTTCGCCAGCGCACGGGCGACGACGTAGAAGGTGGGGGTGAAGAGCAAGCCGAAGCCGGTCACGCCGATCATTCCGAAGAACACCGCCGTGCCGAGCGCCTGGCGCAGTTCGGCACCGGCCCCCTTGGCAATCACCAGCGGCACGGCACCCAGGATGAAGGCGAAGCTGGTCATCAGGATCGGGCGCAACCGGTCCCGCGCGGCGCGGACGGCGGCTTCGACCGGCGACAGGCCGTCTTGCTCCTCGGCCTGCTTGGCGAATTCGACCACGAGGATTGCGTTCTTGGCGGCAAGCGCGATCAGCACGACGAGGCCGATTTGCGTGAGCACATTATTGTCCATGCCGCGCAGGTTCACCCCGGTCATCGCTGCGAGCAGGCACATCGGCACGATCAGGATGATCGCGAGCGGCAGCGTCAGGCTCTCATATTGCGCGGCGAGCACGAGGAAGACGAACAGCACTGCCATCGCGAAGACGAGGCCCGCCGTGCTGCCGGCCGATTTCTGCTGGAAGGCAATGCCGGTCCATTCATGCGCGTAGCCGGTGGGCAAGGTGCTATCGGCAAGCTTCTCCATCGCGACCAGCGACTGGCCCGAGGACGAGCCCTTGGCGGTGTCGCCATCGACCTCGACCGCAGGGAACAGATTGTAGCGCACGACGCGATACGGCCCGGTCTTGTCGCGGAAGGTGGAGACCGATCCGATCGGCACCATCTCGCCGGTGTTCGAGCGGGTCTTGAGGTTGGCGATGTCCGCGGTGGTGTTGCGGAACGGCGCGTCGGCTTGCGCGGTGACGCGGTAGGTGCGCCCCAAAAGGTTGAAATCATTGACGAAGGCCGAGCCGAGATAGACTTGCAACGCCTCGAACACACGCTCCGGGGGCACGCCCAGCATGTTCGCCTTGGTACGATCGACATCGGCGAAGATGCGCGGGGTGGCGGTATCGAAGAAGGTATAGACTTGGGCGAGGCCCTTGGTCTGGTTGGCCTGTCCGATCAGGCCATAAGCGGTCTTGCCCATTTCGGGATAGCCATGCCCCTGCAGATCCTGCACCATCATGCGATAGCCACCGGCCGAGCCGATCCCCTGGATCAGCGGGGGCGGCACGATCAGCAGCCGCGCTTCGTTGATGTCGGCGGTGGCTTTCTGCGCCTCGGCCATGATCCCGGCAAAGGTGACGCCGAGTTTTTGGCGTTCCTCGAAGCTTTTCAGCGGGATATAGGCGGCGGCGCTGTTGGGGGCGAGCGTTTGCGACGGGCCGTCAAACCCGGCCAGCATGACCGCGCCCTTGACGCCTGCGAGCGGCAGGATGCGCTTGGCGACCTTTTGCATCACGGCATCGGTACGCTCGACCGAGGAGCCGGGCGGCAGCTGGATAACGGTCAGGAAGTAGCCCTGATCCTGCGCGGGCACGAAGCCCGAGGGGGTGACGGTGAAGACGAAGGCGGTGAGCGCGATCAGCGCGCCATATGCCAGCATCATCTTGCGCGGCGCGGTGACGAGACGGTGGGTGAGGGTGCCATACGCCACGCTCATCCGCTCGAAACCGCGGTTGAAGCGGTCCCCTGCAGTGCGGACGAAGCGCGTGATGCGGCCACCCGAATCCGCCGGGGCGTGGGGCTTGAGCAGCATCGCCGCGAGTGCGGGCGACAGTGTGAGCGAGAGCAGCAGCGAGATGACCGTCGCGGTCGAGATCGTCACCGCGAACTGGCGGTAGAAGGCGCCCGATAGGCCGGTGAGGAACACGGTCGGGATGAACACCGCGCACAGCACCAGCACGATCGCGACGAGCGCGCCCGACACTTCGTCCATCGACTTGCGCGCTGCCTCCAATGGAGAAAGCCCGTGTTCGAGGTTGCGCTCGACATTCTCGACCACGACGATCGCGTCATCGACGACGATGCCGATCGCCAGCACCAGCCCGAACAGCGAGAGGTTGTTGAGCGAGTATCCGACCGCCGCCAGCACCGCGAAGGTGCCGATCAGCGAGACCGGGATTGCCACGATCGGGATGATCGCCGCGCGCCATTTCTGCAGGAAGACGAGGATGACCAGGACGACGAGGATCATCGCCTCGATCAGCGTGTGCTTCACCGCGTCGATCGACTGGGCGATGAACTCGGTCGGGTTGTAGATGACGCGGTAGGCGAGGCCCTTGGGGAATTTCTTCGACATCGCCTCCATCTCGGCAGAAACGGCCTGCGCGGCGGCGAGTGCGTTGGAGCCGGGACGCTGGAACACCGCGGCGATGACGGTTGGCTTGCCGCTGATATAGGTGTTGGCACCATAATCCTGCGCGCCGAGTTCGACGCGGGCGACATCCGATACCTTGACCTGGCGGCCGTCCTTGTCGGTGCGGATCACCACATCGGCGAATTGCTTGGGGTCGGTCAGGCGACCTTGCGTCTCGACGTTGAGCTGGAAGGCGTTGCCGGTCGCGTAAGGCGGTTGGCCGAGCGTGCCGGCGGCGACCTGGACGTTCTGCGCGCGCAGGGCGGCGACGATTTCGCCTGCGGTCAGATCGAGCGCGGCGGCGCGACCGGGGTCGATCCAGATGCGCATCGAATAATCGCGCGCGCCGAACAATTGCACGTCGCCGACGCCGTCGATGCGGCTGAGGCGGTCGCGCACCTGCGTTAGCGCGTAATTGGAGATGTAGCCGCGATCGAGCGAGCCGTCGGGCGAGACCAGGTTGACCACCATCAGGAAGTCGGGGCTGGTCTTGCGCGTGACGACGCCCAGGCGCTGCACCTCCTCGGGCAGGCGCGGCACCGCGACCGCGACGCGGTTCTGCACCAGCACCTGCGCGGCATCGAGGTTGGTGCCGATCTTGAAGGTGACGGTGATCGTCAATTTGCCGTCGCCAGTCGATTGCGACGACTGGTACAGCATGTTGTCGACGCCGTTGATTTCCTGCTCGATCGGCGCGGCGACGGTTTCCGCGACCGTCTCGGCCGAGGCACCGGGATAGACCGCGCTGACGGTGACGGTCGGCGGCACGATGTCGGGATATTGCGACACCGGCAGGCCGAGATAGGCGATCAGCCCGACGATGGTGATGACCACCGCGATGACCCCGGCGAAGATCGGCCGGGTGATGAAGAAGCGCGAGAAGCGCATGGTGCATGTTCCTAAACGGCGGCCACACCCCATCCCACCCCGGCGAACGCCGGGGCCCAGGCGAGGAACGGCAGTGATGAATCGGTCTGCTATTCGGCTGGGGTCGTTTTCAAACCGCGCCCCCGACCCGTTCGGGCTGAGCTTGTCGAAGCCTTCCTCTCCACGGGAGCGGGCGTCCGCTTGGAGAGGTGCCCTTCGACAGGCTCAGGGCAAACGGGGAAGGGTGCGTGCGTTGGAAACCATCCTCGCAATCTTCTTAATGCCCGGACAAAGTCGCCTCGCCCGCGATCGGCTGCGCCGTGGGTGCTGCCGTATCCGCCGACGCCACGATCTTGCCGACGGTGGGCGCGACCTTGGCACCGGGCATCGCCATTTGCGTGCCCTTGATGATGATCCGGTCGGTCGGGCCAACCCCGGAGCGGATCACCCGCATCCCGTCGACCACTGCGCCCAGCATCACCGGCTTGGGCGTGACGACATTGTTGGCATCCACCGTCAGCAGGATTTTCCGCGCCTGGTCGGTCTGCACCGCATCGTCGGGGACGAGCAAAGCAGGCTTGGTCCCGGCACTGGCGAGCCGCATGTTGCCGAACATGCCGGGCGTCAGGAACAGGCCCGGATTGGCCAGTACCGCACGCCCGCGGATCGTGCCCGAATGCGTGTCGAGGCCGTTATCGGTAAAGTCGAGCTTGCCCTTCCAGCGGTGGCTGGTCTCGTCCTGCAACTGGATCTCGACCGCCGGTGCCGCAGCACCCGGTTGCCGCGCACGCTGCGTCTTGAGGAACAACGCCTCCGACCCGTCGAAGGTGAAGTAGATCGGGTCGAGCGCGTTGATCGTCGTCAGCACCGTGCCGCCAGTGCCTTCGCCGCCCGCGACCTGATTGCCCGGATCGACGCGGCGATCGGAGATGCGCCCGCCGATCGGCGCGCGAATCTGGGTGAAAGATACGTCGAGCGCGCGGGCGCGGACGCGGGCCTGCGCTGCCGCGAGCGCCGCTTGCGCCGCCTGGAGTTTGCCGCGCAGCGCATCGATTTCCCCGGCGGAAACCGCATCATCGGCAATCAGCCGCGTTGCACGCCCAAGATCGTTGCGCGCCAGCACCAGCGCGCTCTGTGCACTAGCCTCATTGGCGCGTGCCTCAGCCAACGCGGCGGCAAAGGGGCGGGAGTCGATCGTGAACAGCAACTGGCCCTGCTTCACGACTTCGCCGTCGCGGAAGTGGACGCCGGTTACTTCGCCCGCCACGCGCGGTCGCACTTCGACGGTCCGGCTTGGGGCAAAGCGGCCGACATAATCGTCCCATTCGCTGATCTCGCGCACCAGCGGGGTGGCGATGGTGACGGGCGCGGGCGGCGGCGCGGCGGCGACCGCATCGGAATGATCGAACAGCTTCACGCCGATCACACCGGCAATGGCGATCGGCACGATGATGGCGGTGCGTTTCTGCCAGCGAGTCCACCGCTTTACAGGCGGATGCGACGCGTCGGGAACGACATTTTGGGTGGTATCGATGGGGGCAATCATATTCATGCGGCGATCCTCTGGTCGGTCCGGCCGACGCGCATGCCCGTCACGCTGGTGACGAGCGTTTCCATCTGCGCTTCGCTGAAGCCGACGGAATGGAAATGATGGATTTCGGACATGGGCAGCGCGAACCCGCGATGGCGGGCCAGCACCGCCGCGCGGCGCAACGCCTCGAGCTTGGGGTCGGCCAGCCGTGAGGACGGGCCGCGCCCGAACAGGCTACCCAGCGCACGCGACATGCGGCCGGGTTCGGTCAGGCTGGCGAGCGTGTCGCGCTGGGCGAGCGCGATGACGCTCCATTCGAGTGCGGAGAAGCCCTCCTGCGGGGTCGTCGCGGCATCGTCGGTCGACGTGGTGACGGGGCCAGCGAACATTGAATCGATATCCAGATAAGCCATGAAAAATCCCCCTTTTGGGTCTTTGGCAATCCTGTGGGCGAACAGCCCCGAGCGGGAACGAGCGGTCGTCCCGGCAAAACTGTTTTCAAGCGTGCAAAACCTGGGCAGCAAGCGCGCGGCGCTCCTGTCGACCAGCTATAAAAAGTGGAACGCCAGTCGGTCGAACCGCTGACGGATCAATCAGATGAGTGCGACGGACATTGGCGGAGACCCTTTTTCCGACACCGGCTCCACATCAGGCCCCGGTTTGAATACCATTTGGTATATAAAGCGGTTGTGCAGTGCGTCAACCGCTTTCTGTACCGGTCGGAATATTTATTCCGGTCCTTACTGTGTCGGCCAGACCGCCATGCTGGTTTCGACCAGTTGCGACAGTTCTTCGCAGGTGGCGCCCGACCCCCCTTGAATCGCCAGACCCTGGAGGATCGCGAACAAATAGCGCGTCAGCGCGGCCGGGGTCATCCCGTCGGGCAATTCGCCCGCCGCCTGGGCCTGTTCGAAGCGCGCGATCAAGGCGGCTTCCGAAGAGGCCCGGCGCTTGACGACTTCGGCCTTGATCGGTTCGGCCTCGGCTCCGCAGGTGGCCGAACTGATGACTCCGAGGCAGCCCTTGGGGTCGCACGTACTCATCTGAATTTCGAGCGCTCCGCGAAACAGCCGCTCGGCCACGCCGCGTGCGGTCGGCGCTTCGAGTGCCGACTTCATATAGGCCAGTTTTTCGCGCTCGTAGAGGTCGAGTGCCTTGTGAAACAACGCTTCCTTATTGCCGAACGCCGCATAGAGGCTGGGCTTGGTGATGCCCATCGCGCTGGTCAATTCGGTCATCGACGCGGCTTCATAGCCATTGCGCCAGAACACCAGCAACGCCGCCGCCAACGCTTCGTCGAGGTCGAATTCGCGCGGGCGGCCTTTCGTGGCTGGGAGGGAACAAACGCTATTCATACCGAGCGGTATATAGGCCGCTGTCGCCAAAGGTCCAGTGTCGTGATTGTCCGAGGCACGCGACAGAGCCTTTGTGCCCCCTAGTCGGTAACGCGGCCGCGCAGCGACTTTACCGTCGAGCGCTTGGTCTTGCCCTCCATCCGCTTGGCCTTGGCGGCTTTGGAGGGCTTGGTGGGGCGGCGACGTTTGGGGACGATGGTCGCTTCGCGGATCAGCTCGATCAGGCGTTCGCGCACCTCCTGGCGGTTGAGCAATTGCGAACGTGCGCCTTCGCTGCGCAGCACCAGCACGCCGTCGCGCGTGAGGCGTGATCCTGCCAGCACCGCCAGCCGGTTCTTCACCGCATCGGGCAGCGATGGCGATGCGCCGACATCGAAGCGCAACAGCACGGCGCTGTCGGTGGTGTTGACGTGCTGGCCCCCCGGGCCCCCGGCGCGGGTGAAGGATTCCTGCAGCTCGTCGCTGTCGATGCTGATCGATCGGGTGACGGGAATGGCGACCATGTGCGTCCTCCTAAAACATGCGCACGCGTTGGTCGATTGGTTGCGGGCTTGTTCCGTCCCCCATGCTTCGCCAAATGGAGCGCGACGGAGATAGCGATGTACGATTTCACGATTTCGGCGGAGTCCAAGGCCGAGCTTTACCGGGACCTGCTCGCCGCGCTCGACGCGCTGACGGCGGGGGAGCCGGACGCGATTGCCAACATGGCCAATGTCGCGGCGCTGATCTGGCAATATCTGCCCGATCTCAACTGGGCGGGTTTCTATCGTCTGGTTGGCGGGGAACTCGTGGTGGGGCCGTTCCTCGGCAAGCCCGCCTGCATTCGCATCGCCATCGGCGACGGGGTGTGCGGCACGGCGGCGGCGACGCTCCAGACGCAATTGGTGGAGGATGTCCACGCCTTTCCCGGCCACATCGCCTGCGATGCGGCGAGCCGGTCGGAACTGGTCGTGCCAATCGTTCATGACGGGCGTTTGATCGGCGTGCTCGATCTCGACAGCCCCACGCCCGCGCGCTTCGACGCTGCGGATGCGGCGGGGTGCGAAGCGCTGATGGCAGTGCTGGGACCACGTATCGCGGGGTGATCCGTTTCGGGACATACCCGAATGTGGCGGAAAACTGCGGAAAATGGTAGCTTGTCCGTTAATCATTTGGTGGCGTGCCTTTGGGCGGCGGCACCGCAACCGGAGAGTTTACCATGCGAACCCTAGCTCTTGCTGCCCTCACAATGGTTACTGCGTTCGGCGCGGGCGGGGCGGAAGCGCAGCGAATCGGGCAGGGTGGCGGTGCCGCCGGGGCCCCTTATCCGGTGCCATCCTATCCCGCACCGTCGATGCCGGCACCGCCACAGCAGATGCCGCCGGTGGCCTATCCCGGCCAAGCCGCGCCGCCGCAGTCCTATCCCGCACCTTCTTACCCGGGTCGCCCGCCGCAGCCGAGCGTGCCACGGCGCTGGGGTGGCAACAATGGCGGGCACTGGTCGGGTGGGAACAACGCACCCGGAGGCTGGAAGGCCTATCGCCGCCCGCATCGCGGCTATGCGTTGCCGCAATATTGGTTCTCGCCGAGCTTCTATATCGCCGATTACGGCAACTACGGCCTCGCCCCGCCGCCTGCGGGCTATAGCTGGCATCGCTATTATGACGACGCCGTGCTGGTCGATGGGCGCGGGCGCGTGTGGGATTCGGTGAACGGGCTCGATTGGGATGGCGCTGGCTATGGTCAGGGCGGATATGACGGTTATGCCAGCGGCTACAGCCAATCCTATGGCCCGTCTTACGGTTCCCAGCCTTACATTTCCCTGCCTCCGGTCGTGCAAAACCGCACCGTGACCACCTATTCGACCGGTGGTTATGTCCAGGGCGGCTATGCGGCGAGCGGCTATGCTTATGCTGGTCCGACGACGACCGTGGTGATCCAGGGCCCGCCGATCGTGACGACGACCACCACCACGACCGAATATATCGAGGAATCTCGGACCCGCTATGTCGCGGCGCGCCGGGTCTATCGCGCCGCGCCAAAGCGGCATTATCGTCCCGTGCGGCGGCCGAGCTGTGGCTGCCGCAAGGTCGAACAGCCGGTCCAGGGGAGCTAACGCGGTCGCTTAGCCGCGCGGTTCGGGGCCGGCAAAGGTCACCAGGCTTTCCGCCCCGTTCGCCGCGACCGCGCCGACCCCGACGAAATGGTCGTCGACGCTGATGTCCTTCAGCACCGTGCTGGTGGCGGAGGCGGGGACATCGGTGGATTTCTGCCAGTCCTGCGCGTCGTTGCGACGCCAGTGGATACGATAGGCGGCGGCACCCGCGACCGGTTTCCACTTCACTGTGGTGTCGAAGCTCAGTGCGCCCGCGACCGTCACGCCCTCCGGCGCGGCGGGGGCGGCGGCGAGGCGGCGGATGGTGGCGACGTTGATCGCGGTGACCTTGGCGAGATAGGGGAAATCCATCTTGTCGACGGTGTCGCCGTAAGCGATGCCGTTTTCCACACGGACGTCCTGGTGCTGCTGCGTCCAGTTTTCGGCCCCGACCGAGAAGCGGACCGCAGGATAGCCGAGTTTCAGGAACGGCTCATGGTCGCCGCCGCGCCCGAAGCGATCGGGGCGGCGATCGACGAACACGTCGAGCCCGCCGGGTAGCGTGCCGGCCACTCCATCGATCGCCTTGGCGAGGGCGCGCGACGGGCCGTCATCCTCGCCGCCATTGCCGCGCCGTGCCATTTGCGCGGGCAGGTCCTCGGTCGCGCGGATCCCTTCGGAAAAGACGCGGACGCGGTCGGCGACGCGCACGCCATTCTGGCCCATCGTGTTGCCGACGATATCGTTGTTGAGCATCGCGGAGACGGTCCAGCCGCGCTGCTTGGCGGTTTCGGCCAGCAGGGTGCCGCCGAACAGCCCCTGTTCCTCACCCGAGAACACGGCATAGACGATCGTCGCGCGGAATTTTTCCTTGGACAGGATCCGCGCCGCTTCCAGCACCAGGGCGACGCCCGAGCCATCGTCATTCGCACCGGGGGCGTCGTGCGTGGCGTCCATCGCGTCGCTGACGCGGCTGTCGATATGCGCGCCGACGATGATCACGCGCTTGGGGTCGAGCCCTTGCTGGAAGCCGAGTACGTCGACCACGTTGACGCCGTTCGGCGCGCGCGCGTTGGTGAAGGTGCGCGCGATATTGGCGGCCGTAATGCAGCCGTCGCACGCATCGGCAATCCGCGTCATTTCGCCAGCAACCCACGCCCGCGCGGCACCGATGCCGCGCACCGGATCATCGGCGGAAGAGAGCGTGTGGCGCGTGCCGAAGCTGACGAGTTTTTCGACGGTGGCCTTCAGCCGTGCCGGGTCCGGGGCGGTATCCTGCGCGAAAGCGGGGGTGGTGAGCGTCGCGATGGCGAGCGCGGCTGCGGTGGGGAGGGAACGCATGGGCATATGGTGGCGGGATATCGGAAGCGACGCAAGTTGCTGTCCGCCGTCCCCATAAGGCGGGATTGGCGGGCTAGATGTTCGAGACGAACCAGATGACGAACGCGGCCACGCCAGCCAGGAAAGCCCAAAGCAGCAACCGGACGACCAGCGAATCGCGTGGAGCCACCTCGGTTGGCCACGGCAAGGTGAGCGCGCGCAGCGCCGCAACGAACGCGGCCGCCGCACCTGCGACGCGCACCCAGTCCAGTTCCACCCATTGCCGCGCCATGGCGACCGATTCGGCGTCTGACATCGTGTCCCGCGGGGAGGCGATGCCGTGATACCACAGCGCGGCATTCATCGGCCAAAAGGCGATGACGGTCAGCACGAGCAGCGCCAGAATGCCGAGCGACGGGACGCATAGCAGCCAGCGATAGCGCCACGGCGTCGTCCAGCCCGCCGCCAGCGCGCCGAACGCGGCAATCAGCATCGCTGCCGAAAAGGGGATGAAGAACACACCGGTATCGACTGGCCACGCTTTGCCATAGGGCATCATCGCCAGCGAATGCGGCGGATGGGCACTCCACGCCCCGGCAAGCACGATCAGATCGAAGAGCTTCGCGCCGAGCAAGGGGCCACCGACCAGCACCGCCAGCCACAGGAACGCTTTGGTGATATTCTCGCGACGGGTCATCTCCGACATCCCTATACCGTTCCGAAATCCCTGTACCGTGCTCGTTCGCGTCCGTTTAGCGATTTCGGGTGCGCCGGATCAGCTCAGCCGGTCGATCGCCTCGCGGTCGAGCGAGCCGGGGATGATCATCAGCGGGATGGTCAGGGCACCGGTGTCGGCTCCGGCGAAATGCGCCACCAGCGGGCCGGGCGCGCCGCTCGCCGCTGCCGCCAGCACCAGCGCGGCGATGTCGGGATTGGCAGCGATCATCTCGCGAATGACCTTGGGGCCATCACCCTGACGCACCGTGATCTGCGGCTTCAGGCCCGATTCCTCGATCAGGGCCCCCGCCGCTGCCGCCACCAGTCCCTCGGCATGGTGGCGTGCCTCTTCCTCGATCGTGGCCTGCACCCCGGCAAAGGCGGTAAATTCGGTGGGGGGGACGAGCGCCAGGATTTCCACCCCGCCGCCGGTCTTTACCGCGCGCCGCGCGGCAAAGCGCAAGGCGATGCTGCTTTCGGGCGTCTCGTCGATCACCACCAGATAAATGCGCATTGTCGCCCGCCCCCTGAAGCGATTGTCGCGCTTAAGTGGGGCGAACCGATGCGTCTGACAAGCAGTGGTCTTGACCGTTCGCGCATCGGGCGCGAGAGACGGGCGCTACGGATTCGGTTAGATGAGGACGCGTTGATGCCGGTCGAAATCAAAATGCCAGCTCTCTCCCCCACGATGGAGGAAGGCACGCTGGCGAAATGGCTGGTGAAAGAGGGCGATACGGTCAAATCCGGCGACCTGATGGCCGAGATCGAAACCGACAAGGCCACGATGGAATTCGAGGCGGTCGATGAAGGGGTGATCGGGAAGATCCTGGTGGCCGAAGGGACCGACAATGTGAAGGTCGGCACCGTCATCGCCACGCTGATCGCCGAGGGCGAAAGTGCAGATGCGGCACCCGCGCCGAAGGCTGCACCGGTCGCTGCGGCTCCCGTCGCTGCGCCAGCGCCGGAGGCGGCCAAGGCGGCCCCGGCGGCCCCTGCGCCAAAGGCCGAGAGCGGTGATCGCGTGAAGGCGAGCCCGCTCGCGCGCCGGATTGCGGCGGAAAAGAGCATCGATCTCGCCACGCTCACCGGTTCGGGCCCCAATGGCCGTATCGTGAAGGCCGATCTTGAGGGCGCGAAGGCCGGTGCCACGGCGGCACCCAAGGCTGCCGAAGCTGCTGCGGCACCCGCCGCCCCGGCGGCGGTCGCCCCGGCCAAGCCCGCCGCAATCCCCGACATTCCGCACACCGCCGAAAAGCTCAGCAACGTGCGCAAGACGATCGCGCGCCGCCTGACCGAATCGAAGCAAACGGTTCCGCACATCTATCTGACGGTCGACATCCGGCTCGACGCGCTGCTCAAGCTGCGTGGCGAGCTCAACAAGGGGCTGGAGCCACGCGGCGTAAAGCTGTCGGTCAACGATCTGCTGATCAAGGCGCTCGCCGCCAGCTTGATCCAGGTGCCCAAGTGCAACGTGATGTTCACCCCCGACCAGCTGATCAGCTTCAGCCGTGCCGATATTTCGGTCGCGGTGTCGACGCCGACCGGGCTGATCACGCCGATCATCGCCGGGGCCGACACCAAGGGTGTGGCCGCGATCTCGACCGAGATGAAGGATCTCGCCGCGCGCGCGCGCGACAATAAGCTGAAGCCCGAGGAATATCAGGGCGGCACCGCCTCGCTCAGCAACATGGGCATGTACGGGATCAAGCAGTTCGAGGCGGTGATCAACCCGCCGCAGGGCATGATCATGGCGATCGGCGCGGGCGAGAAGCGCCCCTATATCATCGACGACACGCTCGGCGTGGCGACGGTGATGTCGGCCACCGGCAGCTTCGATCACCGCGCGATCGACGGTGCCGACGGCGCGCAACTGATGCAGGCGTTCAAGACGCTGGTCGAAGCGCCGTTGTCGATGCTGGCATAATCCGTCGATGCGTCGCACCCTCATCGAGTTGCTCCATATCGCGGCGGGCATTTTCGCGACGGCAGTGTTTGCGGCGGGGGCGGTCTGGGCATTGCCCCATGCCGCCGCGACGATCTGGGGTGTCGCCTACGGCGTGATGGTCGTGGTGGTGTTGATGGGAATCCGGCCGTTGCGGCTGGCCTGGCGGGCGGATCACGACGACCGGCCCGCCGATGGTTGAGTTTCCCCCCGACTACCCGCCCGCGATTCGCGCGACAGCGATGGCGTGCGATGCGAACCCTTATGGCAAGATCTTCGTCGGCTGGCTGATGGGGCAGATGGCGCTGGCCGCCGGATCGGTCGCCTCGCGTTTTTGCGGCGCACGCGCGCCGGTGGTGGCGGCCGATGGGTTCAGTTTCACCGCTCCGGTCGAGATTGGCGATGAGGTGAGCTTTCATGCCGAGATCGTTGGCACCGGGCGGACCTCGATGACCGTCGCTGTACAGGTCTGGCGACGCGACCGGCACGGCGAGGGCACCTCGCAAGCCGCGGCCGGCCGCTTTACATTGGTTTCGATGGGGGAGGACGACCGTCCGCTCCCGCTTAAAGTAGTTCCGCTACAAGAAGGATCCTCCCTTGGCTGATACGTTCGATCTCGTCATCCTCGGCTCCGGCCCCGGCGGTTATGTCGCCGCGATCCGCGCGGCGCAGCTCGGGCTCAAGACGGCCATTGTAGAGCGCGAGCGGCTGGGCGGCATTTGCCTCAACTGGGGCTGCATCCCGACCAAGGCGCTGCTGCGCACCTCGGAAATCTATCACTATATGCAGCACGCCGAATCCTATGGCTTGAAGGCCGAGAAGGTCGGTTTCGATCTGCCCAAGATCGTCGAGCGCAGCCGCAAGGTCGCGGGCCAGCTCAATGCCGGCGTCAAAGGCCTGATGAAGAAGAACAAGGTCACGGTGTATGAGGGCGTCGGCACGCTGACGGGCAAGGGCAAGCTCAGCGTCAAGCAGGGCGACAAGACCTCCGAGCTCGAAGCCAAGCACATCATCATCGCCACCGGCGCGCGCGCGCGCGATCTGCCCTTCGCCAAGGCGGATGGGGAGCGCATCTGGACCTATCGCCACGCGATGGTGCCGACCGAAATGCCGACCAAGCTGCTGGTCATCGGCTCGGGCGCGATCGGTGTGGAGTTCGCCAGCTTCTACAACGACATGGGTGCCGATGTTACGATCGTCGAGATGCTTCCGCGCATTCTGCCGGTGGAAGATGAAGAAGTCTCCGCTTTCATGGACAAGGCGCTGACCAAGCAGGGAATCAAGCTGCTCACCGGCACGGGGCTCGAGGGCCTGACCACCTCGCCCAAGGGCGTTACCGCCAAGATCAAGGGCAAGGACGGCAAGGTGACCTCCGAGGAGTTCAGCCATGTCATCGTCGCCATCGGCATCGTGCCCAATACCGAGAATATCGGGCTGGAAGCGCTGGGGATCGAAACCGATCGCGGCCACATCAAGGTCGATGGCTATGCCCGCACCAATGTCGAGGGGATCTATGCGATCGGCGACGTGACCGGCGCGCCGTGGCTCGCGCACAAGGCGAGCCATGAAGGCATCGTCTGCGTCGAGGCACTGGCGGGCCTCAAGCCGCATCCGTTCGACAAGTGGAATATCCCCGGCTGCACCTATTCGCGTCCGCAAGTCGCGAGCGTGGGGCTGACCGAGGCCAAGGCCAAGGAAGCGGGTTACGAGCTGAAGGTCGGCAAATTCCCCTTCATCGGCAATGGCAAGGCGATTGCGCTCGGCGAGGCCGAGGGTTTCGTGAAGACGGTGTTCGACGCCAAGACCGGCGAATTGCTCGGCGCACACATGGTCGGTGCCGAAGTGACCGAACTGATCCAGGGCTATGTCATCGCGCGCCAGCTCGAGACGACCGAGGCCGAGCTGATGGAAACGGTATTCGCGCATCCGACGCTCAGCGAAATGATGCACGAAAGCGTGCTCGGCGCGTACGGTCGCGCGTTGCACATCTGATGGATGCTCGTGCGCCCGTAGCGGGACGTCCGCGACCTATATGATACCGTCGCCGCCCCGCATCTGGACGGTTGCCGGGGTGACGCTGCTATTGCTGGCGGGCGCGCTGGCGCTGTTCTGGCCGGGCATCGCGATGTACGATAGCGTCGGCCAGTTCGCCCAGGTGCTGAGCGGGGCCTACGAGGACTGGCACCCGCCCGCGATGGCGCGGATGTGGAGCCTGCTCCACGCCGCCTTCGGTGGCACAAGCGAGCCGATGTTCGTTGCACAGATGGTGTTGTATTGGGCCGGGTTCGGCCTGATCGCAGCGGCGTTGGCGCGGCTGGGGCGGGGCGGTGCGGCTGCCGCGGTGCTGGCGATTGGCGCGCTGCCGCTGTTCCTGGGCTGGCAAGCGGTGGTGCTCAAGGACACGCAAATGCTGGGCGCTGTGCTGGCGGCGTGTGGTGCGGTCGCGTGGTGGCGGCTCCGGGGTGCGCGCGTCCCGGTATGGGCGCTGATCGCGGTGGCGGCGTTGCTGGCTTATGCCACGCTGGTGCGCGCAAATGCGGTGTTCGCAACCGTGCCGCTGGCGGTGATGCTGTTCGGGACGGGGCGCTGGTGGACGCGGCTCGCGCTCGGTCTGGCGGGCGTGGCGGCGGTGTTGATGGTATCACCGATCCTCAATCACGGACCGTTGGGAGCGACGTCGAGCGGGGTCGAGCGAACCGAAGCGCTCTATGATCTGGCCGGAATTGCGGTGCGCGCGCCCGATACGGCGATTGGCTTTACTCCGCTCGAAGCGCGGGCATTGCAGGCCGGGCATTGCGTAAAACCCTATTTCTGGGATCCGCTGGGCGAGGAAACGCGTTGCGCACCCATCGTGGCGCGCCTGCAGCGATTGCCTGCCGGAGCCCTCTATCGAATGCTGGTCGCCGCGATCTTTCGCAATCCCGTCGCCTATGCGGCGCACCGTCTGGCGCATTTCAATTCTACCGAGCGCTGGCTGGTGCCGGCTGGCTGGGCGGGGGCGGCTCCGCCCGCGCGGAGCGAGCCCAACGATTTTGCCCTTGGCAATCCCGGCGTGGTGGCGCGCGGGTGGCAGGTGGCCGCGCGGTGGATGGCGGAGACGCCGCTGGGGTGGCCCTTTGCGTGGCTGACGGTTGCGATCGTCGGGCTGGCGGTGGCCGCTCCCCGTGCGAGCGGACCGCCGCGTGACCTGGCGCTGGCGCTGTTGGTTTCGGCGATCACGCTGGAGCTGAGTTTCGGCGTGCTGAGCATTGCCTCGGACCTGCGCTACCATTTGTGGCCGATGGTTGCGACGGCACTGGCGACGGTGCTGTTGTGGGGGGACTGGCGGCAAAGCAAGCGCGCTGGGCGGATCGGCGGACTGGCCCTTGCCGTGGTGCTGGTTGCTGGAACCGTGGCACGGCTGACCCTGCCGACTCCGCCGACCAGCTATCGCGATTTGCTGCGGTAGGAAACGCGGCGGTTGATGACCGCGCCCGGCCAAGCACGCGAACCCTTTGGATCGCAATGCTTGGGCCGGGGGGGAGTCGATCAGGCGGCGGTCGGTGCCGTCGTAAATTGCACCACATCGTCGTCGCGTTTCGCGGTGACGGGTGGGGTGCGGTCGAAGGCGCGCGTGCCGGAGTCGGCCGCGATGTGCTTCAGACGCCCATCAATCGAGGCACCGGTTTCGATCGCGATCGATTCATATTCGACATCGCCGACGATGCGGGCAGCCCGTTCGATCGTAAGCTGACGGACCGAGACCGAGCCCTCGATCGCACCGGCAAGGCGTGCGATTTCGGCGGTTACCGCACCGTTGATGCGGCTGTCATTGCCCTGGACGAGCGTCGCGCAATGGACGTCCCCGTCGACCCGACCGTCGATGTGCAAATCTGCGGTGGCCGCGACATTTCCGGTGATCACCACGTCTGGGCCAAGGACCGAGAACATGCCACGCTTGCCATTGGCGTTTTGCGACAGCGTCGGCGGCGCTGGGGGAAGCCCCGAACCCGCATCCCGGTCGCCGCGCGAATTGCTCGTGAAAATCGCCATCTACCTGTCCCCACACACCCCGAATCTGGAGTTTTGCTACCATAGCCTGCAGAAATTACAGAACTAAGTTCTCGCGGGCTGGCGTGCCATAAGGGGATTGTCGTTGGCTGCGGGCTTCAGGACGCTGCGCGCGAGCCACAGCGTTGCCGTCACCAGCGCTCCCGCGCCAAGGATGGCGAGGCCGCCAAGCCCCGATAGGTCCGCCAAAACGCCAAGCGCCGATCCGGCTTGTACCAGTAATGCGATGCGCCAGCTCGCAGGGTCGCGCTTGCTCAGCGCGAGGATCAGCACGAGCATGTCGGCGAGAAAGACGCCGCTTGGGTGGAGGTGCGGCAGTAGCCCCGCCATGATCAGCGAAGCGAGCAAGGCCGCCGCCACAAGCGAATGCCCGCTCAGTCGCAGCGTTGAAATACGCGCGACATAGGCACCGCTGACCCCGATAGTCGCCGCTAAGGCGAGTCCGGACAGCGGAACTCCCCCGAGGGGGAGCACCTGTACGATCGTCCAGATATTGGGGGCATTGACCGAAAGCTGTTGAACGCCGTCGGCCTTCACGAAAAAGGCGCAGGCCCAGCCGCCTATTGGCCAGCCTGCCGCGAAACGCGCCGCCAGCGTCGCTGCGGCGACCAGCGGGGCGACTGCCCAACGGTATACCGGGACGCGCCGATCGATGAGCAATGCCAGAAAAAAGGGCGCGACGAACATCGCCTGCGGATCGATGCCCAGAGCGCTCCCCCAGCACAGCAGCATCAGGATATGGCGGCGATCGAGCGCTGCGGCGAGCGCCATCAGACAGGCTGCCATCCACAGTGCATCGTTCAGGTCGGCCAGGCCCGCACCGAACAGGACGCACGGCCCAAGCGCGAAAAGCGCTGCACGTCGGCCGGGCTCGGCCGTATCGAGCCGCCGCAGTACCGCCAGCCCGGCAAGTGCCACGACAACGATGCCAAGCAGAGCGCAAAATGCGGCAAAGGGCGTCGCCCAAAGCGTGGCGGCAATGACGAACGCCCCGGCAATCGGCAGCGACACGGCTACTGGCGGCAAGCGCTGCCGTTCCGGGCGCGCAGGCATCGTGATGAAGGCGGCGTTCACCCGTTTGTCTTGCCAATGTCGGGCTAAGGCCGCGTTAAGGTCGCAGCCGTTCTTTGCAGAGAAGCCAACGCCTCTTGCTCCGGGACGCGGCGAGGTTCACCATCGGTGCCGCGACGCATAAGACGTCGGCCGGAGAGTGACGATGCTGCAGCCAAGCGGCGAGAGACCGCCACCCTTCGTCTGCTCGTGCGTTGACGCGACTGACCGTTTGAAGACGGCGTATCAGCAGAAGGAAACGAGCGCATGACGGATACAGCAAGCGACGCTTTCAAGGAGACAATCGCCGATCCGGCCAAAAAGGCGGCGGAATCGATTCGCGACGCCGGCACGAAGATCGCCGAGAACAGCGCCAGTGTGGGGCTTAAGTTGCTGGACCAGGCCGAAACCAACACGCGAGAGGCGTTTGCCGCGATGCGCGCTGCCGCCTCAGCCAAGGATCTTTCGGAAGTGATGAAGATTCAAGGCGAATTTCTGCGCGAACAGGGCAGCCGCAGCATGACCCAGGCGCGCGAAATCGGTGAAGTGATCCTGCAATTCGGTCGCGACGCAGTGGGGGCAGTGCGCGGGGACGCGTGACCGGACAAGGGCGCTCGCTCCGGGTGCCCTTGTCTGCGGACAATAAGGGGAGGGTCAGGCTGGGTCCTCGGCAGTCCGGGATTTCCCGGCAACGGGCATATCATGGCTGAGAATGGTGAGGTCATAGGCCGTCCCGGCGCGATCGCGGACTTGGCCTTTGAGCAGCGCCTCGGCGCGGAAGCCCAGGCTCTCGAACAGCATCACCGATCCTATCTGATCCGGGGTCATCTGTGCGGTCAATTTGGTGAGGCCACGGTCCATCGCGATCGCGTAAATGCCCTCCAGCAAATCGCGGCCCAGCCCGGCCCCCCGCTTCTCCGGCGAGACGAGCAAACGGACTTCGCCGACATGGCCGCTCCAGCCCAGCGGGTCGCGCACCAACGCCGCCGCGCCGACCAGCCTCCCCTGATCGTCCTCGGCGATGAGGCTGTCGATCGCACCTTCGCCGATCGCCTCAACCCAGGCGGCGATCACGCGCGGATGCCGCAAATCGCGCCCGAGGAACAACAGATCGTGCTCGGGCAAGCGTTCGGCAAACGCTTGCATCGCCGTTTCGTCTTTTGCCGCGAACCGGCGAATGTGATGGCCCATGCTGATCGTTTCCCCAAAGCCCCACGATCAAGCTCGGCCTATGCCACCCGATCGACCGCCCCGGCAGCGAGGCTGGCACGCCTGCCTGCGATTGTCACCTGTGTCCGACGCAAAATGTTGGCGCGCACCGCCTGAGGTGCTCAAGGGCGCGGCGCGGTGGGTTGCGGTCCCGTCGGCGTGACATCCAAGGCCGCATCCCCGCCCAGCGCCCGGTACAGCGTCACCCGATTGGTTGCGCCGGTCAGCCGCGTCGTAACCAGCGAGCGCTGCGCCGAATAGAGCGAGCGTTGCGCGTCGAGGCTTTGCAGGAAGGTGTCGATGCCGCCGCGATAGCGCGCGTCGGACAGGCGGTAATTGTCCCCTGCGGATTTGGTCAGCGCCTCTTGCGCCGCCAATTGGTTGCCGATCGTGCCGCGCCGGGCCAGCGCATTGGCGACTTCCGAAAACGCCGTCTGGATCGATTTTTCATAGCTGGCGAGCGCGGAATCGCGTTGCGCCTGCGATTGCGCGACACCCGCGCGACCGGCACCGGCGCGGAAGATCGGATAGCTTACGCTCGGCGCAACCGAGTAGTTGAAGGCACCGCCGGTAAACAGGTTGCTGAGCGAGGTACTGGCAAGGCCCGCCAGAGCAGTGAGCGAAATGCGCGGGAACAGTGCCGCGCGCGCCGCCCCAATCTGCGCATTGGCGGCGCGCAGCGTATATTCCGCCTGCACCACGTCGGGGCGGCGGAGCAGGATGCCTGAATCGAGCCCGGCTGGCAGGTCGGCGATTGTCGGGGCGGCTTCCTCGATCGACGTCGGCAGCAAAATGGGGTCGACCGGGGCACCAACCAGCAATTGCAAGGCGTTGATGTCCTGCGCGACGGCGGTGGTCTGCGTTGCAAGATCGGACAAGGCGGTTTGCTGCACGATCTGCGCCTGGTCGAGATCGGTGCGCGGCGCGATCCCGCCATCGAGCCGTGCCTTGGTGAGCGTAACGCTGCGCTGCGCGCTGGCCGCGGTATCGCGCGCGATCTTCAACAGGCTCTGGTCCGAGGCATAATTGAGCCAGGCGGAAGCGATGTCACCGACCAAGGTCAGTCGGGTTGCGCGCGCGGCGGATTCGGTCGCGAAATAGCTGTTCTGCGCGGCGGTGGTCAGCGAGCGAACGCGACCGAACAGATCGATTTCGAACGCCGTAATGCCCAGGCTGGCCGAATATGTGTCGCGAACCCCCGATCCGCCGGTCGTTGTGCCGCCGCTCGTCGATCCGCCGGTGCTGCCCGAGGAGACGCCACTGGTCCCGTTGTCGCGATGGCTGAAGCTGAGCCCGCCATCGACTTCGGGCAACAATGCCGCGCGCTGAATGCGATATTGCGCCCGCGCCGTCGCGATATTGGCGGCCGCGATCCGTAGATCGCGATTGTTGACCAGCGCCTGCTCGACGATCTTTTGCAGGCGCGGATCGCGGAAAATGTCGCGATAACTGACGCTCGGCAGCGCCGCTTCGCTCTGTTTCAGATACGCATCGCCGACGGGCCAACTCGGCGGCACGGGCAGATCTGGCCGCACATATTTGGGGGCCATCGAACACGCTGCGAGTGACGTCAGCGCGATCAGCGGGATGGTTTTGCGGATCATGCCGTCGTCTCCGGCTGGCCTGGGGCCGCAGCGGGCGGGGTGGGGTGTTCGTGGTGCAGATGCTTCAACACGTCGCGTGTGCCCCGGCGGACCAGCACGAAGAACAGCGGAATGTAGAAGATCGCGAGGATCGTCGCGGTCAGCATTCCGCCGATCACCGCGGTACCGATGGCGATGCGGCTGTTTGCGCCCGCGCCGGTCGAAATGGCGAGCGGCAGCACGCCGAAGATGAAGGCGAAGCTGGTCATCAAAATCGGCCGCAAGCGAATGCGCGCAGCCTCCAGCGCAGCCTCGATCACGCGCTTGCCCGATTTTTCGGCCTGTTCCGCAAATTCGATCATCAGGATCGCGTTCTTCGCGGCAAGGCCCATCGTCGTCAGCAGCCCGATTTGCAAATAGACGTCGTTCTGCAGCCCGCGCAGCGTGACCGCGAAGATCGCACCGACCAGCCCGAGCGGGATGACCAGCAGCACCGCGATCGGGATCGACCAGCTTTCATACAAAGCGGCAAGGCACAGGAACACGACCAGCAGCGAAATGCCGTAGAGGAACGGTGCCTGTCCCGAGGACAGTCGTTCCTGATAGGACAGACCGCTCCACGCCACGCTAATGCCGGGATAGTGCGCGGCCAGTTCGCTCATGCGGTTCATCGCCGTACCCGAGCTGGTGCCCGGGGCGGCCTGGCCGGACAGCTCATAGGACGAGATGCCCGAGAAGCGGGCGAGCGTCGGCGGGGTCTTGCTCCATGAAATGGTGGAGAAAGCGGAGAAGGGGGCCATTTCCCCGCTCGATCCGCGGACATACCATTGCGCAAGATTCTCAGGGGCCGCGCGGTACTGCGCGTCGCCCTGGACATAGACGCGTTTCACCCGACCGCGATCGTTGAAATCGTTGACGTAGCGGCCGCCCCAGGCGGTCGCCAAGGTGGTGTTGACGTCTGACTGGGTGAGCCCGAGCGCGCTGAGTTTCTGCGCGTCGAGATCGACCTTGAGCGTCGGCTGATCGTCAAGGTCGGTTGGGCGCACGGCGGCCAATGTCGGATCGGCGCGCGCCGCCGCAAGCAAGCTGTCGCGCGCGGCCTTGAAATCGGTGCGGCTCAGCCCGCCGGTATTCTGCAACTCCATCGTAAAGCCGTTGGATTGCCCAAGTCCGCGCACGATCGGCGGGACGGTCGCGTAAAATTCGACGTCGCGCAGCCCGCTCAGGGCCTTGGTCGCGCGTTGGGTGATCGCGTCGGCCCCGTTGACCGCGCCCTTGCGATCGGCCCAATCCTTGAGCGCGATGAAGCCGCGGCCGGCATTCTGCCCGCCGGCCACGCCGCCGCCGCCCGAGCCGGCAACCGTCAGAAATCCGTCCACATTCTTGGCCTCTGGGCCGGAGAAGTATTTCTCGATCTGCATCTGCGCCGCGCGCGTCTGGTTGATCGTCGCACCGGGGGCGAGGTTGAACTGGATCTGCGCGATGCCCTGGTCCTCGGTCGGCAGAAAGCCGGTCGGCAAGCGCACGAACATGATCGCGAGGATCGCAACGACCCCGGCGTAGATCAGCAGGAACAGCCATTTGCGGTCGACCACGCGCGACACGGCATTGCCATAGCGCGTCACCATGCGGTCAAACCCGGTGTTGAACCATTCCGAGGCGCCGCGCGTCTTGCGGTCGAGCCAGCTCTCTTGCTTCGTTTTGTCCTTACGCTTCAGCAACGTGGCGGTCAGCGCCGGGGTCAGCACGAGCGCGACCAGCACGGACAGCCCCATCGCCGATACGATGGTGATTGAAAATTGCCGGTAGATCACGCCGGTCGAGCCGCCGAAAAACGCCATCGGCAGGAACACCGCCGACAGCACCAGTGCGATCGCGATCAGCGCGACGGTGATTTCGTCCATCGACTTGATCGTCGCGTCGCGCGGCGACATTTCGGGATGTTCGTCCATCAGGCGTTCGACATTCTCGACGACGACGATCGCGTCATCGACCAGCAAACCGATCGCCAGCACCAGCCCGAACAGGGTCAGCGTGTTGATCGAAAACCCAGCCAGCGAGAAAATACCGAAGGTGCCGAGCAGCACGACGGGCACCGCAATCGTTGGAATCAAGGTCGCGCGCCAGCTTTGCAGGAACACGAACATGACGACGACGACCAGCGCGATCGCTTCCATCAGCGACTTTTCGACTTCCTCGACCGACAATTTGATGAACGCGGTCGAATCCTGCGGAAAGCTGTAGGCATAGCCATTGGGGAAGTTTTTCGAGGCGCGCTCGATCTCGCTCTTCACCAGTTCGGCGGTGCTGAGCGCATCCGCGCCCGGTGCCAGGCTGACCGCGAGACCTGCGCCGGGATGGCCGTTGACACGGCTGGTGATGCCGTAATTTTCCGAGCCGAGCTCGATCCGGCCGACGTCGGACAGCCGCACCGTCGATCCGTCGGGCTGGGTCTTGAGCACGATCGCGCGGAACTGGTCGGGGGTCGACAGGCGCGACTGCGCCGTGACCGTGGCGTTGAGCACCTGTTCGGGTCCGTTGGGCGTGCCGCCGATTTCGCCGGCCGCGACTTCGGTATTTTGCGCGGTAATCGCGTTGACGACATCGCCCGGGATGAGGCTGTAGCTGGCGAGCTTGTTGGGATCGAGCCACACGCGCATCGCATATTGCGCGCCGAACACGTTGATATCGCCGACACCCTTCAGCCGGCCGATCGAATCCTGCAGGTTGGAAACCAGATAGTCCGACACGTCCTGGTTGGTGGTGCGATCGCTGGTGTCGTAAATCGCGGCGATCAGCAGGAAGTCGGGGTTCGACTTGGTGACGGTAATGCCCTGCTGCTGCACTTGCTGCGGCAGGCGCGGCAGGGCTTGCTGGACCTTATTCTGCACCTGCACCTGTGCGATGTCGGGATCGGTGCCCTTGGCGAAGGTCGCGGAAATGTTGACCTGGCCGCGCGAGGAGGAACTGGTGCTGAAATACAGCAAGCCATCGATGCCGGTGAGCTGTTGCTCGATCACCTGTGCGACCGACGTTTCCAGCGTCTCGGCCGATGCGCCGGGATAGGTCGCGCGGATGTTGACGTTGGGCGGGGCGATATCGGGGAATTGCTCGACGGGAAGCGTATAGATCGCGCCGATCCCGCCAAGCATGATGATGATGGCGATGACCCAGGCGAAGATCGGCCGGTCGATGAAAATGCGCGAGATCACGGGCGGTCAGCCCTTCGACTTGTCAGAGGTCGGTGCCTTGATCGTCTGCGGCGTATCGGCATTGACGGGTTTGATCGGCTGGTTGGGTTTCACCTTGCCGACGCCCTGCGTAATCACTTTGTCGCCTGCGTTCAGGCCGTCGGTAACGACCCAAAACGTACCCTGTGTGCGTGGCGCGACGACCGTCTTCTGGATCGCCTTGTTGCCGGGCCCGACCACGAACACCGTCGCATTGCCCTTGGGGTCGCGCGATACCGCTTGCTGCGGCACGAGGAAGGCCTTGGTATCGATCGACTGCGCAAAGCTGGCGCGGACGAACATGCCGGGAAGCAACAACCCCTGGGGGTTGGGGAAGCGCGCGCGCAGCGTAACGGTGCCGGTTGCGGGATCGACCACGACTTCCGAAAATTCGACATCGCCGGTCGGGCCGTAATTGCTGCCATCCTCAAGCTTCAGCTGCACATCGGCGCGGGTCGGAATAGCCCCGCCCGACGCGAGCGCACGGCGCAGGCGCAGCAGATCCGCGCTCGCTTGCTGGATGTCGACATAGATGGGATCGAGCCGCTGGATCGTGGTCAGCGGGCTCGTCTGGCTTGCCGTCACCAACGCCCCTTCGGTGAAGAGCGAGCGGCCGATCCGCCCGGTGATCGGGGCAGGGACAGTGGTGAAGCGCAGGTTGATCTTCGCCGTATCGAGCGCGGCGCGATTTTGTTGGACGGCAGCCGCCGCTTGGCGCGCGACTGCGGTGGCGTCGGTATAATCCTGTTTGGCGACCGCTTCCATCTCGACAAGCGGCTTATACCGATCGGCCTTCGCCTTGGTTGCCTCGGCATTGGCGGCAGCGCTGGCGAGGTTGGCCTGCGCCTGATTTGCCGATGCGCGGTACAGGCTCGGGTCGATCTGGTAGAGCGGCTGGCCCTGGCGTACCAAAGCCCCTTCAGTGAAAAAACGATGCAGGATCAGGCCGCTGACCTGCGGCCGCACCTCCGAGCTTTGATAGGCGGCGGTCCGCCCGGCAAGTTCGGTGACGATCGGCACACTGGTTGGCTGCACGACGACGAAGCCGACTTCGGGCGACCCCTTGGCGGTGTTTTTCTTGTTCTGCGACGCAGCGCCGCAGCTGCAAAGCAGCAGGGCAGAACCGCCAAGGAGCGCAATTGTTTGCAGGGGGAAAAACCGAACCGTCATTGCTGTCCACCGCTCCGGGCCAAGTCGGCGCACGGTGGATACCCTGCGCAATCGTCGCCAAACGTTGTCTGTTAGGGATTGTTCCGGGCCCGGATCAACTGTCTCGGTTCGGCCCTAACCGACTCTATTGCGGCGCAACATGTCACCGCAGCTTGGCGATGGTCAACCCATCGGCCTTCGCGCGGTCCTTGGTAGATTCCTCGCTGCGCTTGAGCGCCTTTGCAATGGCCTTGAGCGCCATCCCCTTCTTTGCGAGGGTGTGGAGCTTCTGGATCTCGTCGGTGGTCCATGGTTGCCGGTGGCGTTCGAATCGATCTTCGCTCATAGCGGCGCGCTACCCCAATCGCGCGGCCTGCGCCAGCGTATCGCATGCGTGACACACTCTTGCGACACTTGGCGGCTAGGCGGCCAATATTGTCTCTAACCTCCATCGACGGATTTGTTATGGCTGCCACCACGACCTTGCTGACGCTCGCACTCGCGGCGACCCCCGCGCTGGCCAGCGCGCAGGCGGCACCGCAGCCGGGCCAGGCACCGCAGGCACCGGCCAAATCCACCCAGCCTCCGGCGTCGGACGATAATGAGGACGGCCCCGACATCGTCGTCCAAGGGGCCAAGCAGCCGGGCGCGGTGATTGGCGACATCCCGCCCGAGCAACAGTTGGGCCCCGCCGATATTCGTTCCTACGGCGTAAGCTCGGTCTCCGAATTGCTGACGGAACTGGCACCGCAGATCCGCAGCGATCGCGGCAGCGGCGGCGCGCCTGTCGTCCTTATCGACGGCAAGCGCATTTCCGGATTCGCAGAGATTCGCGATTTGCCGACCGAGGCAATCGCCCGCGTCGACATCCTTCCGGAGGAAGTCGCGCTGAAATATGGCTATCGCGCCGATCAGAAGGTGGTCAATTTCGTGCTGCGACGGCGCTTCCGCGCGGCGACGGTCGAGCTGTCGGACAAAAGCGCGACTGAGGGCGGTCGCGACACACCACAAGCCGAACTCGATCTGCTGGCCATTGCCAATAAGGGGCGGGTCAACCTGCACCTGGAATATCTGGCATCCGACGCGCTGACCGAGAGCGAGCGCGACATCCTGCCCACCACCAAAGCGTCGGGCACTGGCGGCAGCTCCACCAGTACGGTCGATCAACGCCCGTTTCGCACGTTGCTGCCCTCGGGCCGCACGTTCAACGCCAACACTACCTATGCGCGGACCTTCGGTGCCGTTTCGGGCACCCTGAACGCGACGCTGTCGGCAACCGATACCACGGGATTGCTTGGGCTTCCGGCCGACGCGGTGGTCGTCAACGGCGTGCCGAGCGGCAATGTCACCCCGCTCAAGCAGCGCAACTCGACCGTTGGAGCGCATCTCGGCACGGCGTTCAACGGGGCGCTGGGCGGGTGGCAATGGTCGGTTACCGGTGCCTATGATCACAATGAATCGAAGACCTTTACCGATACCGGGCTCGGGTCCGCCGCCGCTTTGGCACCGGTCAATCGCGGCTATTCGACCTCGGACGAGGGACAAGTGGACCTTCTGGTCAACGGCGCTTTGTTCAAGCTGCCGGCGGGCGAAGTCTCGACCAGCGTGCACCTCGGCGGCGATATCAGCGATTTCAGCAGCACGTCGTATCGAGCAGGACTGATTTCGCCCGGAAGTGTGTCGCGCAATACCGCCAACGGCCAGCTCAATATCGACGTGCCACTGACCAGCCGCGCCAAGAATGTGCTGCCGGTGATTGGCAGCCTGTCGGTCAACGGCAATGTCGCGGTCGATCAACTGTCGGACTTCGGCACGCTGACGACACTTGGTTATGGGCTCAATTGGTCGCCGGTGGTGCCGCTGCGGATCATCGCGTCGGTCACCGATCGCGACACCGCACCAACCGCGCAGCAACTCGGCAACCCGCAAGTGGTGACGCCCAACGTGCCGGTCTTCGATTATGTGCGCGGCGTGAATGCCGTCGTGACGACGGTTTCGGGTGGCAACCCCAATCTGATCGCGAGCAACAGCCATACGCGCAAGCTGGGTGTCACGCTAAAGCCATGGAGCACCAAGGACCTGTCGCTGTCGGCCAATTATGTCGATGTGCGTACCGAGAACCCGGTCGCCAGCTTTCCGAGCGCGAGTTCGGCGATCGAGACGGCATTTCCATCGCGCTTCACCCGCGATGCCGATGGCAACCTGCAGCGGATCGACACGCGGCCGATCAATTTCGCCGAGACCAGCCGGTCGGAACTGCGCTGGGGCATCAATTTCTCGGTGCCGCTGAAATCGAAACTGCAAAAGCAAATCGAGGCATGGCGCGCGGGCAAGGGGCCCAATCCGTTTGCTGGGATCAAGGTCCCCGACAGCGTCGCGCGGCAGATCGCGCAGGCACGGGCGGAGCGCGGCGGTGGCGCGGGCGGTCCAGGTGCGGGTGGCCCCGGCGGTCCCGGTGGCCCCGGTGGCGGTGGTGGGGGACGCGGCGGCTTTGGCGGGGGCGGGGGTGGCCGTGGTGCGCCGGGCGGCCGTCTGCAATTCGCGCTCTACCATACGTGGCATTTCACCGATCGCGTGCTGGTGCAGCAGGGTGGCCCGTCGCTCGATTTGTTGCGCGGCGATGCGATCGGCGGCAGCGGCGGTCAGCCTCGCCACGAACTGGAAGGGCAGGCCGGTTACAGCAATAACGGCATCGGCGTGCGTCTGTCGGCGAATTGGCAGAGTGCCACCAACGTCAATGGCGGCACCGCCGCCAATCCGCAGGACTTGCATTTTTCGGATCTGGCGACCGTCAGCCTGCGTCTGTTCGGCGATCTCGGGCAGCGGCTTGAGCTGGTCAAGAAGCACCCCTGGATGCGGGGAATGCGCGTCGCGGTCGCCTTCGACAACATCTTCGATTCGCGCCAGCGCGTGACCGATTCGAATGGCACGACGCCGGTCGCCTATCAGCCCGATTATCTCAACCCGCTGGGGCGGACGGTGCGGGTGTCGATCCGCAAGCTGTTCTTCTAAAGGTCGATAGCGGCCATGCTTTTCTGGCATGGCGGCTGAACGGCGCGGGCGGTTGACGCGCGGGGCGGTGGCCGTAAGTGAGGACGCACGTTTCCAGGAGTGTCCGCCATGAAGACCCGCGCCGCCGTCGCCTTTGAAGCCAAGAAGCCGCTCGAAATCGTCGAACTGGATCTGGAGGGGCCGAAGGCGGGCGAAGTGCTGGTCGAGATTATGGCGACCGGCATTTGCCATACCGATGCCTATACGCTCGACGGGCTCGACAGCGAGGGCCTGTTCCCCAGCGTGCTGGGGCATGAAGGTGCTGGCATCGTGCGCGAAGTCGGTGCGGGGGTCACCTCGGTCAAGCCGGGCGACCATGTCATCCCGCTCTACACCCCCGAATGCCGCCAGTGTAAATCGTGCCTCAGCGGCAAGACCAACCTGTGCACCGCGATCCGCGCGACGCAAGGGAAAGGGCTGATGCCCGACGGCACGACGCGGTTCAGCTATAAGGGCCAGCCGATCTTCCACTATATGGGCTGCTCGACCTTTTCGAATTTCACGGTGCTGCCCGAGATCGCTGTCGCCAAGATCCGCGAGGACGCGCCGTTCAAGACCAGTTGCTATGTTGGCTGCGGCGTGACGACGGGTGTTGGCGCGGTGGTCAACACCGCCAAGGTGCAGGTCGGCGACAATGTCATCGTGTTCGGTCTGGGCGGGATCGGGCTCAACGTGCTGCAGGGCGCGCGGATGGCGGGCGCAAGCATGATCGTCGGCGTCGACATCAACCCCGACCGCGAGGAATGGGGCCGCAAGTTCGGCATGACGCATTTCGTCAACCCGAAGGATGTGGGCGACCTGGTCGCGCACCTCGTCGCGCTGACCGATGGCGGCGCGGATTATACTTTCGATTGCACCGGCAACACGACCGTGATGCGCCAGGCGCTGGAAGCGTGCCATCGTGGCTGGGGCACCTCGATCATCATTGGCGTGGCCGAGGCGGGCAAGGAAATCAGCACGCGCCCGTTCCAGCTCGTTACCGGGCGCAACTGGCGCGGGACCGCGTTTGGCGGGGCCAAGGGGCGCACCGATGTGCCCAAGATCGTCGACTGGTATATGAACGGCAAGATCGAGATCGACCCGATGATCACGCATGTCCTCTCGCTTGAGGAGATCAACAAGGGGTTCGATTTGATGCACGCAGGCGAGAGCATCCGCAGCGTGGTGGTGTATTGAGCGCCTTGCGCCTCCCCCGTTGGGGAGGCGCAGCGGTTATTGCCGCGCCCGCAGGGTAACACCGATGACGCGCGGGTCGCTGGGAGTGCCGAGGATCAGGCCGGAATTGCCCGCCTGGATCGTCAGATTCTGGATGTAATTGGCGTTGAACAGGTTGCGCACGAACAGCGCGACTTCGAGCCCGCTTTTGCTGCGCAAGCCGAGGCTGGCGTTGGTGACGTTATAGCCGTCGATCAACGTGTATTTCGACAGGCTGGGGTCGCCATAATAGCTGGTGCGCCAGCTTGAATCGGCGTGCAGGATCAGCGCGGCGCTGCCCACCGGCAGCGTGTAGTCGCCGCCGATCGTGGTCGACCATTTCGGAAGTCCGGCGAGCGGACGACCAGTCAGGTTGCACGCCGTGGTCGCGGCGGTCTGCACCTCAAGCGGGCAGGGGCCAGCGGGATAGTTCGCATACGTGCCATGTGCATAAGCGACGTTGCCGCGCAGTTGAAAGGCGCGGGTGACGTTGGCGGTAACATCGGCCTCGAAGCCCTTCACCGTCACCTTGGGAATGTTGGAAAGGTAACCGCGCAGCGCCACGGTTTGCGAACTGTCGACGATCGTCGCCTGAAAATCGCGGACATCGGTGTAATAGCCTGCGAGATTCGCCACCAACCGGCGGTCGAACAGCGCCGCCTTGATCCCGCCTTCATAGGTGGTGTTGAGCTCGGGCCGGATTACGGCGGTGGTCAGCACCGGCTGGTTGGCGGTGTTGAGCGGCAGACCCGACAAGTTGATCCCGCCCGATTTGAAGCCACGCGCATATCCGCCATAGAGCATCACGGTGTCGGTCGCCTGCCAGGCGAGATTGGCGCGGCCGGACACGTTGCTCTCGCGGTCATGCGCGACATAGCTTTGCGGGCGCAGCACGCCGAGCCGCGCGTTGAGCAGCGTCGTATTGGTCGTGGCGGGGCCGCCGAACACGGTGGTGTCGTACGTACCGTCCTTAATTTCATAGGTGTGGCGCAGGCCGCCGGTCAGGGTAAGGCGCGGCAGGATCTTGTAGTTGAGCTCGGCAAAGGCGGCATAGCTATCTTCCTTCAGCCGGGTGTGGCCGTCCGTGCCATAGCCGTCGAGCAAATTGGCGGGCACCGCGACGGCGGGCGTGCCGGTGGTCTGGCCGATCAGATAATAAGCCGCCGCCGGGCCGTAGATGCTGATCGGCTCTCCCGTGATTTTCTGGTCGAAGAAATACAGGCCAGCGACATAGCCGAGCCGATGCTCGCCATTCGAGGCGAGCCGCAGTTCCTGGCTATATTGATCCTGGCGCGACGGGATGTGCTGGCTGAGCTGGACCGGGATGCCGGTATAATCACGGTCATTGGCGGCATCCCAGTTCCAGAAGCGCCACGCGCTGACCGAGGTGAGAGTTGCGAAACCGACATTCCAGTCGGCAATCGCCGAGACGCCGCCTTCATTGGTGTTCACGCCCAAGGCTGCGTCGATATCGGTGACGCGGTCATACGGGTTGGTGCTGGGCGGGGTGTAGTTGAACAGCGCCGCCAGCGCCGGATATTGCCGGGAAGGGGCCCGCAGGCTCTGGCCGACGCGCAGATAGACCTGGGTGCAGCATTCGCTTTCGAAATTGGTGAAATCGCCGGTCACGCGGAGCTGGAAATCGGCGGTCGGCTTGAACAGAATTTGCGCGCGCACCGCCTGATTGCCGATGCCGTTTTCCTTGGCACCGGTGCGGACATTGTCGATCACGCCGTCGCGCCGCGTGACCAGTCCCGACAGGCGGAAGGCGACGGTATCGCCGATCAGCGGCCCCGAGGCGGAGGCCTTGGCCTGGACGAAGTTGTAGCTGCCAACCGACAGCTCTTCGCTCGCTTCTGGGGTGAAGGTCGGCGCGCGGGTGGTGATGGCGATTGCGCCAGCAGTGGTGTTCTTGCCGAACAGCGTGCCCTGCGGCCCGCGCAGCACCTCGATCTGCTGAATATCCGAGAAATCGAACGCGGCGGTGGCGGGGCGGGCGTGATAGACTTGGTCGACATAGAAGCCGACGCCGGGTTCCAGCCCGTCATTGGCCTGGCTGACCGCGACCACGCTGCTGCCGAGGCCGCGGATGGTGAAGGCGGTGTTGCGCGGGTTGGCGGAACTGTAGTTGAGCGCGGGGACCAGCAAGCTCAACTGGCTGGTGTTGACGGTGTAGGACCGGTCGAGCAGCGCGCCGCCCACCACCGACACGGCGAGCGGCACCTTTTCGAGATCCTCCGCCCGCTGGCGCGCGGTGACGACGATGTCGCTATTGGTATCGAGGGCGGCGTCGGCTTTGGGTGCGTCGGCGTCTGGCCGGGCGTTGGCGACACCGGGCATAAGCGCCATCACGGCAGCCACCGAGACGGTGGCGATAACAAAGGTCGACGGTCGCATACAAATCCCCAGCTTTGACCTGCGGTGCTCCGCATTGGCGACTCGCTATATATAGCCGGATATAGATATTGGTAGCGGCGGTCGGTCTTGTGCTGCTTTTACAGCACGATCCTCCTCATTTCAGCGTCGGGATCCAAGCAGCGTTGGAGCAGGTCAGGGCGTGCAATAGTGGTCGAGAAAGGCCTGATGCGTCGGCATCCGCGCAACCGCGCTTGCGATGTTGCCCTTCAGGTCACCGAGCGCGCGCTGCATATGCTCGATGCTGAGCATATGCCCCATATGGTGATAGCTGGCGGGCTCCAGCCGTTGCCCGAGCATCACCTGCAACCAGGAATCGGCCTGGAACAGATCGTCGGCGGTTTGCGGGGTGAGCGCGGCTTCGCGGAACAGCGCGATGCGCTGCGCGAGCGTCGCCGGGATGTCCATCGTGCGGCAGCGGTCCCAGAACGGATCGTCGCTGCGCTCGGTCAAATGATAATGCAGGATGATGAAGTCGCGCACGCGCTCCAGCTCGGTTTCGGCGAGCGCGTTGTAATGCTGCACCAGTGCGGGCTTGATGCCGTTGAACGGGAAGGACTGGATCAGGCGGGTGATGCCGATCATGATGAGGTGAATGCTGGTCGATTCCAGCGGCTCGACGAACCCGCTGGCGAGCCCCAGCGCAACGCAATTCTTGTCCCACACGCGTTTGCGGCGACCAGTGACATAGCGGATCAGCCGCGGGTCGGTGATGGTCTCGCCGTCGATGTTCGCGAGCAGCTTGTCGTGCGCGGCGTCGTCCGACAGATAATCGCTGCAATAGACCAGGCCATTGCCGACGCGGTGCTGCAGCGGGATCTGCCATTGCCAGCCAGCCTCATGTGCGATCGCGCGGGTATAGGGCAGAGCGGGCTGGACGGCCTTGGTCTGCACCGCAAGCGCGCGGTTGGTGGGCAGCCAGTGGCTCCAATCCTCATAGCCCGCCTTCAGCGTCTGTTCGATCAGCAGCCCGCGAAAGCCGGTGCAATCAATGAACAGATCGCCTTCGATCCGGCGGCCATCGGCCAGATCGAGCGCTTCGATAAATCCCGTTTCGGGATGCTGATGAACCTGGCCGATCTTGCCCTCGACGCGGGTTACGCCGCGCGCCTCGCTGAACTGGCGCAGGAAGACGGCGTAGCGCGATGCGTCGAGATGATAGGCATAGTTGATCTTGGCGTCGGGGCCGGTGGCGAACTTGCCCGCTTCGGCTGCGGTCAGCTCGAAACAATAGTCGCCCAGCGCGCCGCCGGTGCCCTCGGCGCGCGCGCGCAGCCACATATGCTGGAAATCGCCCATCCAGATCGACTGGCCGACGCGACCGAAGGAGTGGATGTAGCGATCCCCCCGCCGCGCCCAGTTTTCAAAGGCAATGCCGAGTTTGAAGGTCGCTTGCGTCGCGCGCATAAAATCGCGCTCGTCGATCTCGAGGAAGCGGTGGAAGGTGCGGATCGTCGGGATCGTCGCCTCGCCGACGCCGACGGTGCCGATTTCGTCGGATTCGATCAGTACGATGTCGAGCAATGGCCCCAGATGCTTGGACAAGGCCGCAGCGGCAACCCAGCCAGCCGTGCCGCCGCCAGCGATGACCACGCGCTTGATCGTCTGCGTATCGGCGCGGGGAGGGGCGGCGGTCATCGGTTCAACCTTTGCAGCAAATGCGCGCGCAAGCGGCGGGCGGTCAGTTCGTCGAGCGGCGCGAGCGGCCCGCGCGCCGCTTCGGGAAGATGGTCGGCCGCAGCATCGGCCGGGCCGAACACATAATGGTCGAACAGCGCGCGCCATGCCTGCTTTTCGGTCAAAGGGCGGTCGCGCAGGCTGAGCAGGCCGTGCAGCAGCGTGGTCATCGGCGTGTCGAGGAAGCGCGGGGCCGCATTCCACCAGTAATTGACCAGCACGTTGAAGGCATCCAGCGCCTCGACATTGTGCCACCACAAGGCCGGATAGACGAGCACGTCGCCGGGTTCGAGATCGAACACCTGCGCGGTCTCGAGCGCGGCGGCGAAGCGCGGGTAGCGATCGAGATCGGGCGCACGGAGATCGACCATGCTGACCACCTGTCCGCCGGGGGTCGGCTCGAGCGGGCCGGGATAGAGGTTGGCGACCTGATCGGGTGGGAACAGCGTGAAGCGCCGCCGCCCGACCAGACAACAGGCGATGTTGTTCGACATGTCGTAATGCGTGGCCGCCGTGGTGCGATTGCCGATCCAGATGCTCGCCAGCGGCGTGGCACCGCCAAACGCCTCGGGTGGAAGGGCCAGATCGTTTTCAGCACGAAAGCCGGGGAGATAGGTGTCGAGGTCGGTCGAGCCGACATACAGGGCCTCTGCATGAGGATCGTCGCGGGTGGCGAGCATCCGGTCGAGAAAGGCATCGAGCTTCACGCGCGTCGCGGTGAAGTTCATCGCGGTCATGTCGGCATTGTAGAAGAACCGGCCGCCAATCTCGGGCGGGCCGCTATACCCGACCACCGCGGTGCCGGTGTAGAAGGACTTGAGATAGGCCACCGCCGTCTCGGGCCCCTCAAGGCCCTTGGCGACCAGCGGCCAATCCCGCACCAAGCCGCGCAGGACGACAGGCTGCTGCTGCGCGATCAAGCGCGCCGGATCGAGCAGCGGCTCCGGCGCGGGGGCGCTCATGCCGGGACCGGCGCGGCCGTTTGGGGTTCGCCCAATTCGGCGCGGCGCTTGCGGTTCTTGAGCTCGATCAATCGCGCGACATTGCCGAGCGATGAGGCAATCTGAAAGGCATGCCGCAAATAGCCGCTCTGGTTGAGCGCGTGCAGCGCCGTGGCGTCGAGCCGGGCCAGACGATCGGTGCCGATCGTGAAGCAGCCGGGCACATCGTACCGGGTATGCGCGTCGAGTGCGATTTCCAGCGTGACGGGTTCGATCAGATCGGCCTGTTCGAAGGCGGCGAACATCGCGTCGTGCTGCTGATGCCCGTCGTGGATGACCTGCAACACCCGCACGATATGGTCGAGATACGGCGACGATCCGCCATGCGGCAGGAACACGGCCTGTGCATTGGGGCTTTGCGGTGCAGCGGCGATGCGCGGATGGTCGAGATCGACATGCAGCATCGGCTCGCGCCGCGCCTGGCCGTCGACCGTGCGATCGACCAGGCCAATCAGGAACGGCCCGCGCTGGTGGATCACCGGGATGTGCCGCGCCTGCCAACCGGTGATATCGAGAAACAGATTTTCGTCGCGGTCGAGCCCGAGCAGCGCGACTGCGTAAAACGTTCCCGCGTCGTCGCGGCGGAACAGAATGGGATAATCGCGCTGCGCCTCATCGATTTCGCCGGGAAAGAGGACGCATTCGTTCACCGCATCGCCAAAGAGAGCGGAATAGCCGATGGCGACGCGCAAATCGGCATGGGCGATGGTGTCGAGAAGAACCGTGTTGGTCATACGCTGTGGTAATCGCCGATCGGGATTGCGCCAAGCGGCACGCGATCCGTGCGACCGAAAGCCTCCAAAAAATTACCGGGTGCTCCGCTTCCGAAGCACCCGGCAAGGTGGAGGAAATCAGAAGCGGTAGCGTGCGCCGAACAGGAAGCGGCGTTGCAATTCCTGGGCGAACCAGACGTTGCTTTCCGAGCGGCCATAGGTCCGCAGGCTCGCATTGGTCAGGTTGATGCCTTCGACCGACAGCGCGATCTTCTTGTTGAGATCGTAGCTGATGTTCATGTCGAGCTGGCCGAACGCCTTGGTGTAGACCGGGTTCTTGTAGCTGTCGCGGTTGAGCTGCGACAGGAACTTGTCACGCCAATTGTAGCTGAGCCGTGCCGAAATGCCGTGCTTGTCATAGATCAGCGTGGCGTTGGCGGTGTTGCTGAGGCCAGTCAGCGCGAACTGATCGACATTGGGGTCGCCGCCATTGTTGAAGCCAACGTCACCCTTCACATACGTGAAGCTGCCCGAAACACCGATGCCGGTCTGGCCGAAGAAATATTGGCCGGCGATTTCGAAGCCGTAAATCTCCGCATCCTTGTTGTTGATCGGGCGCGAGATGGTGAAGTTGTACAGGGGATCGGACGACGAACCGTTGATGTCGACCGCTGACAGGATCTGGTTGACGAAGGCCTGGTCGACCGTCTTGGTGACCGAGCTGTAATGCGCGTTGAACTGCGTCGCCGCCGCCGCTGCGCCATCCCGCTGGATCAGCGCGGAATAGGTGAACAGGTTGACGTCGCTGATATCGGCACCCAGCGCACTCAGCGCCGCCTTGGCCGTTCCCGACAGCGTTCCCGCAGCCCCCGAGCTCGGATCGCGCAGGCCGAACAGCGAGCCGTTTGAAAGCCCCGTGCCGATGAAATTGTGCACGCGTTTGTCGAAGAAGCCCGCCGAGAAATAGCTGTCGGGCTTGAAATAATATTCGAACGACAGATCGAAATTGTCCGAGATCAGCGGCGCGAGATTGGTGTTGCCGGTGTTCGCGGTGGCGACGCCGCCGATCGCGGTTGGCCGCGACGGTGCGAAGACGCTCGTCGAGGCGAACAGATTGTCGTAATTCGGTCGCGCGATCGTCCGGCTGGCCGAGAAGCGACCGATCAAATTGCGCTTGAGTTCGACCTGGAAATCGAACGACGGCAGGATATTGTCGTACGATCCATAGCCGCGCAGCGTCTGCGGCGTGGCTCCGACGCTGATCGTGAAGTCGTTATCGGCAACCCAGGCAATCTGGTTCGGCACCGCCTGCAGCGAAATCGCCTCGTCCTTGGTGTGTTCATAGCGGGCACCGGCGACGAGCGTCGCATTGTGCCCTGCGATCTCGCCCTTCCAGGTGACCTGGCCATAACCCGCGTAGATCGTTTCCTTCACGGTGTTGTTCTGGCTCGCGGTGATCGACACCGCGTTGCCCTTTGCGGCATAAGACGACGACAGCGCATTGTAGAGCGTCAGCGCGTCGCCGCGGAACGCGATCAGATTGGGACCGGTGCCCTTTGGATCGTAGCTGTTGAATTTGCACAGCAGACAGAAGTCCTTGAGCACGCCCGGCGCGATCTTCTGGACGTCGCCGGGGAAATCGACGCTCCAATTGCCCAGCGTCTGCTGGGTCGAGGTCAATTGCTGGTTGGTGTCGGTATCGCGATAGAGACCGCCGAAATCGAAGCGGCTGCCGCCTCCCAGATCCCAGCCGAAATCGGCGCGGATTTCCTTGACCTTCTGGCGCTGGCTGGTGGTGTAGGTGCGCCCGATCGACGAGCCGACATCGTTCACGTCGAGTACGCCATTATGGTTGCCGCCGGGGATCGACGCATCGCTGATCGAGATGTCCTGCACCGGGATTTGACCGCTATAATCGACCGAGTGCGCGGTGATGACGTTGGCACCGAGACCAACCAGCGTCGAGCTGGTGCCGTTGCTGTTGTTGGGCAGCACCGACGATTTGCCGTAATGGCCGTCGATCGTCAGCGTGAAATTGTGCGCGATGTCCCACTTCGCGTTGAGGCCGTAATCCTCAAGCTGGTTCTTCTGCGCGCGCGCCTGTTGCTCGAAGCCGGTGTCCTTCACGCCGGCAATGGTCTCGTGCAGATAGGTAGTGGTGGCGACCGCCTTGTTGCTGTCGAAGGTGACGACGTCGAACGGGCGGTTGAACCAGTTCGATTCATCCGAGCGCTGCTCGTCCTGAAGCGTGCGCGCAAACAGCGCGTCGGCGGTGATGGTCAGCGCGTCGGTCGGCTTGAACTGGACGATCGCCTGGCCGTTCAGACGCTGATATTTGTCGTCCGAAAAATGGTAGCGGCTGTCATTGGGGACCGAGACCAGCTGGTTCGGGTCGCTCGGCTTGTTATTGATCTTGGTCGCGGCGTTGACGAAGCCGTTGCTGGGGTTGAGGAAATCGGCGAGCGTGCGGATATTCCAGGCGTTCGACGTCGCCGACACGGTCGAGAAATGCCGTTCCTGATAGCTGCCGAACAGCGACACGCCGAAGGTCTGGTCGGGGTTCGACCAGCTCGCCAGCCCGGTGATTTCCGGGGTGACTTTCGAGCCGCAATCGACACAGTCATTCGCGCTGGTGTCGTAGTTGAGCTTGCCGCCGAGCGTGCCGTTGAAGCCCGACTGGCGCGAATCGAGTGGACGCCGCGTCACGACGTTGATCGTCGCACCGATACCGCCTGATGGGACCGCGGCACGGCCGGTCTTGTAGACTTCAAGCGTCTTCACGCCTTCCGACGCAAGGTTCGAGAAATCGAACGAGCGCGTCACACCGACGGTGCCGTCGGCGCTTTCGTCGCCGCCCACCGTCTGGACGTAGGACGAGGCCAGCGTACGGCCATTGAGGGTGACGAGATTGAAGCTCGGGCCGAAGCCACGCACGGTGACCTGCGCGCCCTGGCCGTTGACGCGGTCGATCGATACGCCGGTGATGCGCTGCAGCGATTCCGCGAGGTTGGTGTCGGGAAACTTGCCGATATCTTCGGCTGAAATCGCGTCGACAATGCCGGTCGAATTGCGCTTGATCGCGATCGACCGCTCAAGGCTGGCGCGGACGCCGGTGACGACGATGTCGTCGCCCGTCGTCGAGTCGGCAGTCTTGCTCGCGTCCTGCGCCGCCGGCGTGCTCTGCGCATGCGCGGCCTGCGGGAGCGCGAGCCCCGCAGCAAGCGCTACTACCGAAGCCGACCAGACGTAAGCCGACGCTTGACCAAAGCCCTTCATTGAGCCCCCCTCCCAAAATGACGTGGCCTTATCTGGCCACTGAAACCCCATGCCGAGCCCCCAACGAGTTCGACATGATGAGCGCTACCAGATTGTCTTACGTTGTCAACAGCGCTTTGTCGCGTTGCGGGCCTGCGGGCGATCGCCTCGGCGCAGCCTTGCAAACAAAAATCATATGGTGCGGCGCACAAAATCACAGGAAATTCGCCAACTTCCCGGCGTGCTGAGGCGAAGGCAGGGCGCAGGGGAGGAGGTGCCGCCCGCCCGTGGGAGTCCGGTTCGGCATTCCTCGATGCGGCTGCGATGGTGTCAACGTTATCAGAGGCATCTAGCGCGCGGGGTTTTGTTCTGGTCTATTGCGGGCGGATCTGGGTTTGAGTGGCATGAAACGAACGACGATTGTTGATGTGGGGCGGCTGGCAGGGGTTTCGGCCAAGACCGTATCGCGGGTTCTGAATGACGAGCCGCATGTCAGCGCAGCGGTAAAGCAGCGGGTTCGGGCCGCAGCCGATGCGTTGGATTATCATCCCAATGTGTTTGCGCAGGCGCTGGTCCGCCGCAAATCGCATATGATCGGGCTGGTCTATGAAAATCCGAGCCCGAGTTATGTCGTCGAACTGCAAAAGGGCGTGCTGGAGCGGCTCACCAACGAACGCTATCGGCTGGTGGTGATCCCGATCCGATCGGTGCAGGAAAATGCCGCCGAGGTGGTCGGCCTGTTGCGCTCGGCTGCGCTGGATGGGGTAGTGCTGGCTCCGCCTGCGTCGGATCATCCGTTAATTCTCAGTCAGTTGAAGGAAGCGCGTATTCGCTGCGCGCGGATCGCGCCGACACGCATGATTGAGGCTGCGCCCAGCAATCTGGTCGACGACGTCGCTGCTGCGCGCGAGATGGCGGCCTATGTGATCGGGCTTGGGCATCGCGAAATCGCGATCATCCGCGGCGACCCGACACATCCGTCGACCGAGGCGCGCATGCTTGGCTATATGCAGGCCTTCCATCAGGCGGGTCTCGAATTGCGCTTCGACCGGATCGAGCCCGGCATGTTCACCTTCGACAGCGGGCTTGCGGCCGGGCGCAACATCCTCGCACGCGCTGACCGTCCGACTGCGATCCTGGCGCAGAATGACGATATGGCCGTGGGCGCGATGATGGCTGCACGGGAGATTGGACTGTCGATTCCCGAGCGATTGTCCGTCGTTGGTTTCGATGATTCGGAGGTGTCGCGAATCACCTGGCCGCGCCTGACCACGGTGCGCCAGCCGGTGTTCGAAATGGCGGTGGCGGCGACGGAAATGGTGATCGCGCAGCTCGAGGATCGCGAGCCGCTGGCCCGCGTGTTGCATTCCCATACCCTCCTAGTGCGCGAATCCGCTGCTCCGCCGCACGCCTAGCCAAATGCTAAATCGCTGGGAATCTTGGTATTATGCTGCCGGCGACCTTGGCTTCAATTTCGTGTGGCAGTCGATCGAACTGTACCTTCTGTTTTACTATATTCGCGACCTGGGCATGGCACCGGGAGTTGCTGCGGGGATTTTTCTTGCTGGCGCTGCGGTCGATTGGGTGACCGATCCCCTGGTCGGGGCGGTGGCCGATCGGTTGGCACCGCGCGTTCCGCTGCGCGCGTGGGTATCGGTTGGAGGCCCGCTTTCGGTGCTGCTATTGTGCCTGGCTTTCGCACCGCCGCCGGTGCCTGCGGCATGGGTGCCGGGTTATGCGCTGTTGACCTATTTGGGGCTGCGCTTCTTTTATGGCGTCGGAAATATTCCTTATGGCGCGCTGACTGCACGGATATCGCCCGACGCGAACGATCATATGATATTGACCAGCGCGCGCATGCAGGGGGCAGCGCTTGGAGGCTTGATCGCGGCCCTGACCTACGCGTTGCTTCCGACCGGGCGGGTTGGGGGCGCGGATTTTCGGTTGGGCGCGCTCATTCTCGCGGGATTGGCGATGCCGGCTTTTCTGGCGACGAGCTGGGGCACGCGGGAGCGCGTGGCCCCCCCTGCGACCGCTCGCCTGCATCTTGGTCGCACCATCGCCGAAATGTTCACGCTGGTGCTGCGATCCTCCGCGTTGCGGCGGCTGATGGCCACGATTTTGATGGTCGGGTTGGCTGTTACCCTGCTCAACAAGTCGTTGCTGTTCTTGTTCGACCAGGTCGGGGCCGCCGATATCGGCTATTACGTTGCATTGAGCCCATCATTGTCGCTGTTGTTGACGGCACCGCTCTGGAGTCGACTGGCTGAGCGCATCGGGCAGGCGCGCACCTTGCGTTTGGGCGCGGTGCTGCTGTTTCTGGCAATCTTGTTGGCTTTTGTCAGCCAGGGCCTGGCGTCGATGCTCGTTTGCATCACGCTGTCGATCATCGCGGTCCAGGGGATGTCGGTCATGTTCTGGTCGTTGGTTCCCGGGGCGGTAGCGGCGTGTGAACAGGAGGCGCATGCTGCGGGATATGCGGTGCGAGTCTATGCGGTGGCGACGATCACGCGCAAACTGGCTCAGGCGCTCGCGCCGCAATTGATCGCGATCGCGCTGTTCGCGCCGCATGGGTCGATCCTCATGATCCTTGCGGCAGTCGCCTTTCTCACGGTTCTGGTGGTTACCTTTTTCCCGCCTGTCGAAGAGCGTGCGATCACGGCCGGGCCTTGACAGCGCGTTGTCAACGTTGTCAACAACGCGCCACGGATCCGCCGTTCAGGTGATGACCGGTTTTCTGGAGGAGGGGGCATGATCCCGAAGCTTGCGGTTTGCGCTGCATTTTCCGTTGTCGCCGGTGCAGGTGCGCTGCCCGCCGCTGCGCAGGTGGCGACCCCCGTCGTGCACCCCGCCCTCTGGCCCGAAGCCGTGTGGCCGGTGGCGGCAAAGCGCGATGACGAAGCGCGAATCGCGGCCCTGCTTGAGCATATGACGGTAGAGGAAAAGGTCGGTCAGGTGATCCAGGCCGACATTGCCAGCGTCACGCCTGACGACGTGCGTCGCTATCATCTGGGCTCGGTCCTCAATGGCGGCAATTCCGGGCCTGGCGGTGACGATTTCGCGCTCGCGCCGAAATGGCTGGCCTTGGCCGACGCCTTTTATGATGCCTCGGTCGATCGGTCTGCCGGAGGATCGGGTATCCCGATCCTGTGGGGCATCGATGCCGTCCACGGGCATAGCAACATCATCGGTGCGACGTTGTTTCCACAGAATATCGGGCTTGGTGCGACGCGCGACCCTGCGTTGATCGAGCGGATCGGTGCCGCGACCGCCGCCGAAATCCGCACCACCGGCCAGGAATGGACCTTCGCGCCGACCATCACCGTGCCGCAGGATTATCGTTGGGGGCGGGCTTATGAGGGCTATTCCTCCAATCCCGATCTGGTCGCCAGCTATGTCGGACGAATGATCGTCGGCCTGCAGGGCAAGCCCGACGGCAGCCGCATTCTGGCGGGCCCGCACGTTCTGGCGAGCACCAAGCATTTCCTCGCCGATGGCGGCACCTTCGAGGGACGCGACCAGGGCGATGCCAAGATCAGTGAAACCGATCTGCGCGACATTCACGGCAAGCCGTATCTCCCCGCCATTGGGGCCGGGGTCGCCACCGTGATGACCAGCTTTTCAAGCTGGCAGGGACAAAAGATCGCGGGCAGCAAGGGGCTGGTCACCGACGTGTTGAAGGGCCGGATGCATTTCGGCGGGTTCGTCGTCACCGACTGGAACGCGCATGGCCAGATTGCCGGGTGCAGCAACGAAAGCTGCCCGCAGGCGATCAACGCGGGCGTCGACATGTATATGGCCCCCGATAGCTGGCGTCCGCTTTACGCCTCGTTGCTCGCGCAAGTGAAGGACGGCACCGTGCCGATGACGCGGCTCGACGATGCGGTCGCGCGCATTCTGCGCGTGAAGTTCCGGCTCGGCCTGTTCGAGGTCGGCAAGCCCTCAACGCGTCCGCTTGCGGGCGACTGGAGCGTGCTTGGCGCGGCGGCGCACCGCGCGATTGCGCGCGAGGCGGTGGGCAAGTCGCTGGTGCTGCTCAAGAACAACGGTGTCCTGCCGCTGAAGCCACAGGCCAACGTCCTGGTCGCAGGCGATGGTGCCGACGATATCGCGCGGCAATCGGGCGGCTGGACCATCACCTGGCAGGGCACCGGGCTCGACAATAGAAAATTCCCCGGTGCGACCAGTCTTTGGGCCGGCATCGAAAACGCGGTCAAGGCAGGCGGTGGCCATGCCGAATTCGCGCCCGACGGCACGTTCAAGACGCGGCCCGATGCCGCGATCGTCGTGTTTGGCGAAACGCCCTATGCCGAGTTCCAGGGCGACATCAAATCGCTGCAGTTGCGCGCCGACCTGCGCGGGCCACTGGAGACCATGCGCCGTTTGAAGGCGCAGGGGATCCCGGTCGTGGCGGTGATGCTGACCGGGCGACCGCTGTTCGTAAACCCAGAACTGAACGTCGCCGACGCGTTCGTCGTCGCATGGTTGCCCGGCACCGAAGGGGCGGGGGTGGCCGACCGGTTGTTTGCCGCCAAAACCGCCGCCGCGCCGTTCACCGGCAAATTGCCCGCCGCCTGGCCGATGACCGCAAAGTCTGGCGATGCCCCGTTGTTTCCCTTCGGTTACGGCCTGACCGGACGAGAGGCCGCGATGCCTTGGAGGGCTTTGCCGGAGGACCCCGGTGTCGCCGACGCCGGGACCGATGGCGTCTATTTTACAGCCGGGCGGGCAACGCCGGGCTTTTCCCTGGAAATTGGCGATGGTAGCGGTTCCGGCACCCGCATCGCCACCGTGCCCGCGCAGGCGCTTGGCGGGCGCGTAAAGGTGACGGCAGTCGACTATGGCGTGCAAGAGGGCGCGCGGCACGTCTCCCTCGCTGGCGGCGGGCCGCAGACGATTGCAGTGCAGGCGACGGAGCCGCTTGATCTCGGGCGGCAAAACAATGGGGACGTGATGCTCGTCACGACGCTGCGGGTCGATCGACCGGTCGGATCGGATGTGACATTGGGGGTTGCGTGCGCCGGGGCGTGTCGCGGCACCGTTGCCATTCCGGCCGCCGCGCTCCCGGTGGGGAGCTGGCGCTCGATCGCCGTTCCGTTCAAATGTTTCGGCAAAGCCTCCGAGATGACCCGGGTTGCTGCGCCCTTCGTTCTGCGGACCGCATTGCCGCTGGAGATCAGCGTGGCACGGATCGCGACCGGGATGAATGCCGATACAGTTTTGCGGTGTGGAGGATAATACCGGGCGAGCTTGCGCCGGATTCGGTGCCGAAATGGCGAGCGGCAGTGGCGGCAAATTACCGAGAATGCGTTGACCTGTCGCCCACGAATGTGCCAGTGACGCCGGATCGACGACGCGGCGGGCAGCGAGGGAGATAACCCCTTCGATTTGCACGCAACGCGTCGGCTTTGCGGGTGTAGCTCAATGGTAGAGCAGAAGCTTCCCAAGCTTACGACGAGGGTTCGATTCCCTTCACCCGCTCCATCCTACCATCCACCGACGTCCATGCGGGGCTTTGCAACCCGCTGAAATCCGCGGTATTTTCTCTCCATCGGGCCAGTGAAGGTTGCGCGCATCCATGCGTAGCCGGGCAGATTGGGGGCCTTTCGGGGGCCTCAACCGAGCTGGTCAATGTGGGAGGCCCCCAAAGTGGGGGCCTCGTGTCAGGAGACCCGGAGAATATGGCACTGAGTGACATGGCGATCCGCAAGGCAAAGCCGCGCGAGAAGCCTTACAAGCTGGCGGATGGCGGCGGGCTCTATCTGCAGGTTCAGCCGAGCGGCGGGAAGCTGTGGCGGCAGAAATACCGGATCAACGGCAGCGAGCGAAAGCTGAGCATCGGACCCTATCCGGAAATCAGCCTCAGCGAAGCCCGGAAGCGACGCGATGCGGCGCGTGAGCAACTTGTCACCGGCAAGGACCCCTCGCGCGAGAAACAGAGGGAGAGGCTGCGCGCGCAAACCCTCGCCGCGTGCACCTTCTCAATCGTCGCCGCCGAATATTGCGACAAGCGCAAGCGCGACGGGCACAAGCCCTGGGCACCAGCGACCGCTGCCCGCAGCGAATATTTGTTGAGCCTGTTGGAGAGCTCGATCGGACGGCTCGCGATCACCGACATCGAACCTGCTGACGCGCTCGCCGCCATTCGCCGGATCGAGCGCAAGGGCAATCTGGAGAGCGCCCGGCGCACGCTGCAACTGGCGGGCGCGGTCTTCCGATACGCCGTCGCGACGGCGCGTCTGGCGTCAGACCCGACGCGTGATCTGCGTGGGGCGCTGGCGGCGCCCAAGGTCACGCACTACGGCGCCATCATAGAGCCGAAACGGGTCGGCGCACTGCTGCGCGCCATCGATGGCTATGAGGGCTTCGGCATCACCAAGAATGCGTTGCAGATCGCGCCGCACGTCTTCGTCCGCCCCGGTGAGCTACGCCACGCGGAATGGAGCGAGTTCGATCTGGAAGCTGGCCTGTGGATTATCCCTGCCGAGAAGATGAAGATGCGAAAAGCCCACCATGTCCCACTGTCGCGGCAGGCAGTCGAACTCTTTAAATATCTGCAAGGGATCACAGGGCCTTCGGGTTATGCCTTTCCCTCGGTCCGCAGCCGGGCGCGGCCGATGAGCGAGAATACTCTGAATGCGGGACTGCGACGGCTGGGCTATACCAGCGACGAAATGACCGGTCATGGATTTCGCGCGATGGCAAGTACCCTCCTCAACGAGTCCGGAAAGTGGTCGTCCGACGCCATCGAGCGCGCCCTTGCGCATGGTGATAGCGACAAGGTGCGCGCGGCTTATCATCGCGGGGCCCACTGGAAAGAACGCGTGGAGATGGCCCAATGGTGGTCGGATTACCTCGACGACCTGCGCAAACAGGATAGCAAATCCAGGGCAGCGGCCTTTGGGACGATCGACATCGTCGTCCTCGACGTGTCCGAATCCGCCGCTTCAGGGCCCAAAGTCGTTGCCTAAGGTTGTCCCATCGGCAGGGGCCGACCCCGACGATCCCACGGCGCTATTGGCGAATAGCGAGCTTGGGCGGCAATGGCTCGCGCAGTTCGAACCCGCAGATGTCGAGACAGCAAAGCGTCTTCTAAGCGCACTGACGCTCGTCTCTCATAATGCCTTTGAACGTGCCATTACCGCGCAAATCGTTGCTGAGGCCGAGAAGGTTGACGGCTCCGTCGCCCTTTATGCGACACGGGAATGTGATGATGAACTGGACTTGTTTAAGTTTGCAAAGGGCGGTGAAGGCGCCAAAGCATTGGACGCGGTCGATCGGGGAGCAGACTTGGGAAGCGAGGCGCGCGTCGCTGCTATCATTCGAAACCTCGCGAAAGTGAATTCGGATAAGCTGCTGAATCATCCGACGCTCGAAGTCATGCGCGAGAAACGGTGCCGCTCAATTTTTGTGATCGACGATTATATCGGATCCGGAAAAAGGACGGCAGATTTTCTCAGTGCAATCTGGCGATCCTCAGCAATCAAGTCTTGGCACAGTTTAAAGTGGATCGACTTCGTCTCCATCGCATATTCAGCGACTGCGCGAGGCGGTGCTCGCGTCTGTCGGCAAAGAATGCATCCGCGCCTCGTTCTTGAGCGCGATTGCCCTACCTATCCAGAAATGCCCTGGAGGGCGGAAATCAAGGACGAGGTACAATCTCTTTGCTGGCGTTACGGAGCCAGGACGTCACGGCGATCGATGCGCCTAGGATTCGATAAAGTGATGGCCGCGCTCGTTTTCGAACATGGCTGCCCAAACAATGCGCCTGCGATTCTGTGGGCACCGACGCCCGTCAATAAAAAATGGATGCCGCTATTTCCCGACCGCAGCGTCGTTCCTGATCATGCCTCGGCGTTTCCGCCCGACATTCTGGCACGCGATACGGCCGGCCTGCTTGTGGATCTCAAGCCAGCGGGAAGCGTGGACGAGGTCAAACTTCGAGCAAGTCCTCTTGGCGACGGTGGGATAGCTTTACTCGCCTTACTGGGCCAAGGCGTCCGAACGCGCTCAGCGCTCGCATTTACGACCGGTTACACTGCTCTCGAATGCACCCGTTTGCTCGATCAATGTACGCAACGGGGCTACATTTCAGCCAATCTTCGCCTCACGGCGGCGGGGCGCGCGGAACTGGCGGAAGCTCTGAAGGGTGACCCGGCTGTTTCCCGGGTTCCCGAGCGAGGCGATGATTGCTATTATCCAAGACAGTTGGGGGGGCCACATGGAGGCTAGTGCGCGCCGTCTCATTTGGCGGTGCATAGACGGGTATCCAGCTGTATCCGTTGGGGCGCGGATTACCGTTGCTCTTAGAACAAGTCCACGCTTGGCAGGAGGTTGCGTACGGCTTCTCCGCGAGCGTGAGCCTTCGGGTTCAGCCGCACGCATCCGCCTGCGGCGGAGATCAAAGTAGTCCTCCATGTGGTCTCCTCAACGCTACATTGAACACGGCCTGACCGAGGGGTACGATGCGGAGCTCGTCCGATCGGCTGCTGGGCAGATCGACGACTTCCTCGAAAAGCATCCCGACCTGCCGCCAATTTTGACGCTGGGCCACCTCGGGAAGCGGACAAGCCTTCCATATGCGCGCCTGCGAAAGCTCGTCAGCGGACTGCGGTCGAATGACTACAGCTATTTCCGCATCCGCAAGCGGTCTGGTGGGCATCGCCAGATTAGCGTCCCCGAGGCTGACCTCATGTGGCTCCAGCGTTGGGTATCGGCCCACATCCTTTCAAAGCTGAAACCGCATCGCGCAAGTTATGCTTTCGCGCCTAAGGCTTCGATCGTTTCGTGCGCGAAAGCCCATTGCGAGGCACGGTGGCTCATCAAACTCGATATCAGCGGCTTCTTCGGCTCGGTCAGCGAAATCCAAGTGTACCGGGTATTTTTAGCCGCTGGGTACGCACCAATGGTCGCGTTCCAACTCGCGCGCCTGACAACCCATGCCCCCTATTTCAGCATGCGGTACAAACGCCCCGAGTGGCGCGCGGTGCCAGACCGCGCTCGCTTGCCTTATCTCTTCAGGACCCGGCTCCTGGGCTTTCTGCCTCAGGGAGCGCCCTCCAGCCCAATGTTATCCAATCTTGTGATGCGGCAGATTGATGCGAAGTTACACGCCATCGCGTTGAGTGCTGGGCTTACGTACACGCGGTACAGCGACGACATAACCTTCTCGACGCGCGGAGGGTTTGACCGCGAACGGGCGCGGGCCGTTGTCTCTAAAACGCGCCGCATCCTCGCGAAAGAGGGCTTCACCCTCAATTCGAAGAAGACGCGTATCGTCCCGCCAGGCGGCCGAAAGCTTGTGCTTGGCTTGCTTGTGGATGGATCGGAGCCGAACCTCACCAGGGCGTTCAAGGATTCCTTGCGGCAGCACCTACATTATGTCTGTACGTTTGGGCCTGATGCGCATGCGAAAAGGAGAGGATTCGATACCGTTTCGAGTCTTTATCGCCACCTCTTGGGCCTGATAAATTATGCAAAGTCCGTCGATGAAGATTACGCCCTAAGGGCCAGGACAAAGCTCAATTCCGTACAATGGTCTCTCTAGTGCAGATCTTCACTTAAATTGATTAATCAGCGGGCACCTATCTGTTGAAGCAAAAGCGATTTTCCAGATAAATGTGGCTCTTCCGCGATGCCGGAAGCAGTATATGGAGCTCTGGCAGAAGCGCAATCTTGGGAGGGGTGATGCAGACCGCGATTTATTATCCCCATACAACGCCTGCCAGCAGTCAAATTCTGCGAACAGCGCTTCTGCTGTGGGATGAAGTCGAATTCATCGTACCATGGGAAGGGTTCGTTCCTCATCACGCCAATAGTCAGGTGGCGGAGATCGTGGAGCTTATCGGGCGACAACGCGTGCCAAGTCACGAGGCGATGCGGCTTGCACATGATCGCATCGAAGAATTTGCAACCCAGCCACTACCGGACGCCTTTCGCTATCAGTCGACCGAGAAAGACGTGCAATCGCACTACATGTTCGCGCGAAAACTTCTTCCGGAAACCTGGGCGATGCTGCGCGAATTACGTCTGGTCGGCGGGTCGAACAGCCGCGCTCAATCCCTTCAAGACGAGACTGGCCTCGCCTTGATGTCAATCCTCACTGACTGCTGCGCCGGAGAGCAAAAGGCGAGGATTACGGACCGACAATTGGCATATGCCCAACTCTCGAACATCTTGGTGCATGACACTGCCGAATCCGCCGGCGCTGAGGTTCTGCAGCAATGCATCGTGCCGATTACGATGGGCATCGTTGAGGCGGGGAGCTTGCCCTTGGCTGAGCTCATCGCATTTAGGAAACGCGAGGCGAGATCTGGCGGAGACGATTTGAGACGCCTTCGCCAGCGATACCGTAGCCGCATAGAAGGCCAAATCGAAGCGCTGACGGCGACCACTTTGGCGAGTGATCGTGAAGAGCTTCAGCGCGGCTTCGAAATCGCGATGCGCGACGACCTAGCCGACCTGAAGGGCGAACTCAGGCTCGCGCGACGTGATATGCTCACTAGCAAGGATACGATCATTCTCGCGCTTGCCACTCTGACCGCTGGCGCCGCAGCTGCAAAAGGGATGCATCTGCCGATCGAGCAGGTGACGCTCGCGGGCTCTCTTCCCGTCCTCGGTGGTGTTCTCAACGCCCAGTCGAAATACGCCCAAGCCCGCCGCTCAATCATCGCAAAGCATCCAATGGCGTACATGCTCGAATTGGCTGCCAAGTAGGAGATCGGACGGGCCGACCAGTGAACCTCAACCGGCCGTCCCTCAATAGCCTCTCTGTCCCAACGGGGTGAGGCCGCGATTTCGCGAACAAAAAGAGACCGACTCGATCGGGTCTTGACGAAACGGGAATCATTCACCATCTTCATTTTACAAAGTGAGGATGGTGAATTGCGACATCGTGTGTTGAAATTGGTGAATGGGCAGACGATCCTCTCGGGCAGCATAGCCGGCAGGAGGTTGCTGAATGCACTTATTGCCAACACGCAGTCCGTGGACGCTCCGACCAGAGCGTTCATGGATTTCAATGGTGTCGAACTGGCCACCGCCTCGTTTCTCCGAGAGTCGGTCGTAGGCTTTCGCGATTATGCGCGTTTGGCGTCACCTCATCTCTATCCGGTAGTCGCCAACCTAGCTGAGCCCGTTTTCGAAGAGCTCGATTTCTTCCTGCGATCGAGGACGGATGCGCTCTGGGTATGTACGCTCGACGAGTCGGACTGTGTCACCGACGCACGTCTGATTGGCGAGCTTGATTCCACCCAGCGGGCGACTTTCGAAACGGTGTCGCTGATCGGCTCCGCGACCGCCCCAGAACTTTCCGTCCGATCGCCGGACGAGAAGATTGGCGCGACTGCCTGGAACAACCGCCTTTCTGGACTGGCTGCGAAAGGTCTTCTCGTCGAGCGCCGCCTTGGGAAGACCAAGTCATTCAGCCCTTTGCTGGAGTTTACGTAATGGGTGTAGACTACATTCGCGCGCAGACTGGCAAACCGTGGAAGAAGCGGTGGGACGGCGGCCTCAACCGGCTGAAGCAACCCTCGCTGTTGGATCTCACCATGTCGGAGGCGGCGCGGACGGTCACCGCCGACCTTGAACCGGGAGCCAAGGTGGCGATCGGAGACACGGTCATCGTTCAACAAAGCGCGGGTCGTCTGACGATCAGCGACGGTCTCTACGCCATCGGAGTGATCTCCAACCCCTCGGCCGAACTCTCCGCTGGAGTAGCCAGAGGTGGAGGCTATGCGGAAGCGACGCTCCAGCGCATCGGTCTCTTCGGCGATACGGCGGAAGTCAGCATCCGATGAACCAGCGCCCCCCAAATGAGCCTTCCCGGCGCTTTCCGCATCCGCACCGTCTCTGGGACGATCCTTCGCGCCACGCACCGTCGCTAGGTTGTCCGTCCTGTCAGGAATTTCGCCGATGTGGCGGGGTCCACACCGATGCGGGCATAGTGGACTGCCATGACCTGTGCTCATGCACGGACCGGAGCCGCTGCGATAATGTCTGTCGGTTCAATCCGGCCCTATTCGTAGCCCGCATGCGCGAAATCGATGGCCTTGGGTTCGAAAATGCGCCGCGTGTCCCCATGCGAACCATTCCTATCCTGCCTTTGATCGCACCTTTTGTGGACCATCGCTACGCGCGTTCGTCGATACTCGATGAGCCGACGGTCGCTCTCTCGCTCTACGAGGTGGTCAACATGGCGACTGGCCAAGCGCATGTCGCTTCTCGCCAGGCGCTTGCCGATCGCTTCCGGATTCCGGTCAATTCAACTGTCATCCTGAGCGGGGTGAATAAGGATGCGCCGATCGAAAGCTGGTGGGCCCTGAAAAACCGCCCGGAGATACTGGCAAAGCTCTGCGAGCTCGGCATCGGTGTCGTCACCTCGCCCAACTATTCCGTTCTCACCGACGTGCCGCGCACGGACAACCTTCATGCGATGAAACGGATCCTGCTTACGTGGACAGAAATGGCGGCGGCAGGACTATCTGCTGCGCTCCATGTGAATAGCCGGACAGAGCGGGACTATCAGCGTTGGGGCGACCTTATCGCTGAGCGACCTGAAATTCAGATTCTTGCATTCGAATTTGCCACAGGTGGTGGCCGCGGCGAACGCATCGACTGGCATGTCGAGCAACTCTGCAAATTGGCCGATCGCGTGGGCAGAGGGCTGGCATTGGTCATTCGCGGCGGCGGTCGGAAACTTCCGACGCTTCGAAAGCATTTTGCCCAGGTCACGTTGATAGAGACGGACGCCTTTTACCGAGCGCATCGTCGGCGCCGAGCCTACCTCACTGAGGCGGGCCGATTGAAATGGGCAAAGCAACTAACGCCTCCAGGTGCTGCCATCGACGAACTCCTTGCAAATAACGTCGCAGTGGTGCGGGCTCATTTTGAGATCGGACCGGAGCAGGAACCTCGACTAAGACCTGCGCGGCGCGCAACGAACGGTAATGATGAAGCCGCCCAATCCGGCTTTTTGCGATATTTCGACCTGGCCGGTGAGGCTGGGGGCATCCCCCGAGAGCCGCATCACATGATCGCCGCTACGAAAACGTAGGTCTCCAGCATCATGCGCCAGCGATCGGAACAGCCGTCCAATGCCAAAGCCGCGACCGGTGCTACGCGCGTAGCGCGACGCACCATCAGACGCCGCTGCACGCAAAGCCTCTCCGGCATCGACAAGGCCGGCGAACTCGGGATTCTGTCGCAAGCTTGCCAAGACACCAATGCCCGCATCAGCAACGACAAACTCAAATGCGCCTTTTCCGGCAGCATATGCGACGACCCCGGATTGGGGTCGGCCGCTGTGCTGCATCACGTTTTCCTGGAGTTCGCCCAGCGCTCCCATCAGCCCTGCGACCAATCCGCGCGCAAGGCCATTAGCACCGGCAGCATTTTCAACGTGGCTGGCCCACTGATCCCACAGCACATTGGCATCCGCTTCGGGGTCGTAGTGCACCAACGGGAACACACCCGATACATCTCTCGCGCCCGCGCCGCTTACTCGGGATTGGGATATGCTCTCGCAAACCTGCGTGAAGAATGGAGGCGCCTTAGCCAAGCCGGTATAGGCTTCTGGCAGAGCCGTTGCCGCAAACGCCAACTCAACAAGAGGGCCAATCTGCCCGGAACGTTCGATCACGAGTTGACCGCGCCCCTCAAGGCGACCCTCCCGCGCCTGCCAAAGCAGATCGTCGACGACGTCAAACGTAGCCGGAAGAGTATGCGTCGTTCGAAGACTCAAGAATGCCCCTCCATGCCTCGCTTCGGCCCTACGGTCGGAAAGCTTTGCCGCGCCCTTTCATGTTCACCATGCAGGTGGGTGTTACGCAACCGTAATCAAGTGAGCCGCCTGCCCTTCATGCCCAGTATCAAGACGGCAGCACCAAAAAAGAAAGCGATCGTCCGATGAGTAGTACTTTGGCTTCAGTCGCGAGCGACGAACTTTTTAAGTCTAATGACGCGTCGGCTGCACAAGATGCGATCCTTCCCTTGGACGCCTTCATTCGCTCAGTAACTGTTAATGCCCAGGTCGGCCACATGCTGTTCTTGGGCGCAGGCGCATCGATCTCATCGAACGTGCCGTCCGGGGCTAACTGCGTCTGGCAGTGGAAACGGTCCATCTTTCTTTCGAACCATCCTGGCGTTGAGCAGAGTTTTGATGAACTTTCGCTCGGTTCGGTACAGGAGCGCATTCAAATCTGGCTGGACGCTCAGCCCGACTTTCCGGCACCCGGAACGGCTGAGGAGTACGGCTTCTACATCGAGCGATGCTATCCGCTTGTCGACGACCGACGGGCCTTCTTTCAGCGCCATGTGCAGGTGGCTCGTCCGAGCGGCGGCTATAGGCTGGCAGCACGTTTGGCACAGGCAAACCTTATCCGCTCGGTTTGGACAACAAATTTTGACGGCCTAATGCCTCGGGCGCTTGCGGAAACATCCGTGACGCCGATCGATGTCGGAATGGATTCGGCAAATCGCGTGGTTCGTACTGATCGCGTCGGCGAGATGTCCTGCGTCGCTCTTCACGGCGATTACCGCTACGACGCGCTCAAGAATACTGACGCTGAGTTGCAGCGATTGGATGAGGGACTGCGCACCGCACTGATTAGCCAGGCGGCGTCCTCACCCTTAATCGTCCTTGGTTATAGCGGCCGGGACCATTCTATTATGGAAGCCCTGTCAGAATGCTACAGTCGGCCAGGCGCTGGCGTCCTTTATTGGTGCGGCTATGGAGACGGCCCTCCGCCGGAGCCCGTTGCTGCACTCATTGCCAAGGCACGTGCCAGCGGTCGAACGGCCTTTTACGTTACCGGCGCGGCCTTCGACGATGTAATGCGCCGCCTCGCCCTTGCAGCGCTGTCCAGTGATGCGCGGTCAGATGCTTTGTCGATTATCGCCCAGTGCGGAGCAGACAATCTCGCGCGCGCGCCCTTCAGCACGCCATCGGGACGGATCGGCGGTATCCTCAAAAGCACCGCCTTCAGTCTGAGATGTCCGGTCGAAGCTTATTGCTTCAAACCCAACGAGATGCCTGATCGCGGCGCGTGGGCATGGGTGCGCGAACGCTTGATTGATCGGGGCGACCTCGTCGCAGTCCCGTTCAAAGGCCGGATCTGGGCCTTAGGCACGCTAACGGCGATCCATGAAGTGTTCGGCGACACCATGACAGAAAAACCGGTCCGGACGCCGCTCGACGCCAGCGAGTTGCGTCATGAGGATGGGGCAATCACCCACTTGCTCGTTCGTGCGTTGGCCGCGTCTATTGCTGGGGCACGCAATCTTCCATCAGATGGGTCGCTTTTATGGGATCCCAGCACAGCTCAAGATCGCCGCCTGAACGGCACTGTTTTCAAGGTCCATGATGCCGTTCTCCTATATATTCGAAGACTCGGCCGGAACGTCACACTTGTGATCAAGCCCACCGTGAGGGTGGTTACATCAACAGGATCGGCAGCTTCGAGCGAAGACGAGAAGGCAATTAAGCTCAGCATTTTCGGCTACCAGCATAACGACAAGTTCAATGACGCAGTCGAAGGCTGGCGACGTAAGTTATTTGGACCGGGTACTAAGCTGACATGCCCCGCTGGTGAAGAAACCGGATTTGTGTTTATCGTCGACAGGGCTCCCATCTCGGCGGCCATTCTCGCCGGGCAGGGAGAACCGTCTCTGCCCGCCGCTGCGGTCAATAAAACCACGCAACGCGGGTTCAAGGTCATGGAACCACATCTGCTATTCGGCAGCAAAAGCATGACTGGGGTGCCCTCTGATCCGCATCCGATCCGGGGGCTAACCTCCAACCGTCCCTTTGACTTCAGCCTTACCCGCTCGGGCCTTTTGCCGGACGTAAAGTTGGGTGTAGTTTGTCCCGAGCAGGAATCTCGTACGGTCGCGCCGCGTCTACGGATGCTCGAAGAGTCAGCTACTCCCAGCGACACCGAAAAAGACTATCTGATGGATTTTCCAGGGTTTCATCAAGCCTTTGGACTGCCTCTCACTATCCCCCAGCCAGGCGACCTTGCGTGGCAAGCGCCTGACGAACCTCCGGCCGATGCAGGAAGGGAGCAAGGTGCGAGACATGCCGCAAGTGCCATTGTCCAGGCCATCGAAGAGCTGCGCGGGGCCAATCGGGTCAACGTCATCCTCATCATCACCCCGAGACGGTGGGTGAATTGGCGCTGGTATGAAAACGATGACGAGCGTTTCGATCTGCATGACTTTGTCAAAGCCTATTGCGCCCGTAAGGGCATTGCGACCCAGTTTATCGACGAGGAAACCCTGAGTGATCCGCAGACCTGCCGGATCCGATGGTGGCTGTCCCTAGCACTCTATGCAAAAAGCTTCCGGACTCCATTCGTCCTGAAAGCAGCGGCGGATGATACCGCCTTTGTGGGCTTCGGCACGAGCATCGACCGACATGGTCAAGATGGACGGAAGGTCGTGCTCGGTTGTAGCCATATCTTTAATGCTCAGGGTCAGGGTCTACAATACCGGCTGAGCAAGATAGAAAATCCTACTTTCGACCGTCGCCGGCGCAATGCCTTCCTTTCACGCGATGATGCGCGTCGCGTGGGGGAGTCTATCAAGCAATTGTTCTTCGAAGCCCGCGGCGCACTTCCACATCGCGTGGTCATCCACAAACGCACTGAGTTTCGGAAAGATGAGCGGGAAGGTCTGATCGAAGGTCTGGCCGGCATCGCAGCGGTTGATATGATCGAGATCAACGTCGACGACGCCTTTCGCTACCTAAATTCGAAGCTTGTCGGTAGCGAGGTTCAGGTCGATAAATTTCCAGTAGCCCGTGGTACCGTCATTCCGGTGAGCGATTATGAGGCGCTCCTATGGGTCCATGGCAGCGCCGCAGCGATCCGCAATAATTGGCGTTACTATCAAGGCAAGCGGCGAATTCCGGCGCCGCTGCTAATACGGCGGCACGCAGGATCGACCGAACTACAGACCCTGGCTACCGAAATCCTTGGACTTTCGAAGATGAACTGGAACACCTTCGATCTTTACACCCAGGTGCCGGCGACGATTGAAACTTCGGGAAAGATTGCTCGCATAGGGAAGCTCATGGAAGGATATGGGGAAGCGAGCTACGATTACCGGCTGCTAATGTAGGCAGTATTTTCGGCGAACAATCTGACCAGTTCCTGCTCGCATATCAGATTCCAGCGCGTCTGTTCGGGCGTCGCAAGGATTGCCGTGATAACGGCGCGCATGAGATGCGGATGCGGGATCACTTCAACTCCCCCTGCCTGCCGCGATCAATGAGCCCACGTAGGCTTTCGACCGGCACCAGCGTCATGACCCCTACCTTGACGATCTCAATATGCCCGTCGGAGATCAGTTCGTAGAGCTTTGAGCGACCGATGCCGGTAAGCCGGCAGGCTTCCTTGATCCTGACAGCGATGGGCTGAAGCTGGGTATCGGTCATATTTCGTCCTTCCTGCCGCTGCTGCCATCGATTGCCGCGACCAGTCTCGGCATGCCGCGGTTGCTCGCAAGCCGGCGCGCGACCTGATCGATGAACTGCTGGTAACGCTGGCGGCCGAGCTGCCCGGTCTCGGTATCGAACGGCGGTTGGTGGGCGGTGAGCGTGAGCTGATGCGCCACGAACAGGTCGAGCATTTCGGCGATGGCGCCCAGCATGGCTTCGCTGCGCTGGGCTATACGCTGCTGCCGGTCCAGCCGCGGCCCGAAGCGTTCGTCGATCTCGTTGCCCGCCTTGCGCTCCATCCAGGCACGCAAGGCATCGGTGAGGATTGCCGTCTTCGACGCGCCGGGCTTCGACGCGAGGTCGTCCAGCGCCCGCGACAGATCGTCGGGCAGATAGAATTGGTGGCGGATCTTGCTGGTCTGCATCGGACTACAATAGCCGCCGCTGCCATCCCTGATGATGGTGCTGATGGGCGCTGTTGGGCTCGGTGCGGGCAATCAGGAGATGCCCAGCCCCCGGCTGCGCCCGATCGTCCAGCTGATTCCGCCGGTCTCGCGCATGATGCCCGATACCTGTTTGCCGATCGCCTTCTCAAGTACCGGTCGCCAGGGGACGAGCGTGAAGTCGCGGGCTTTCTCGATGAGCGCATATTTCCCGTCGCCGATCTGAACCAGCCGGCGACAGATGCCCTCGATCGGCTGGCCGTGTTTCGTCTCCGCGAAGGGAATGCCTAGCTCCTCGCTCAGTTGCCCCGCAACCCGGCGCAGTTCGCGCTGGCGGAGTGTCGCGAGGAGATTGGCGCGCACGCGGATATTCTCGCCATCCCCATCGGCCAGTTGCTGCTCGACCAGCCATTGCCGGCGAAGGTCGAGCGCCTTGCGTAGCTCGGCGCCAAAACCTCTCCCCGTCGATGTCGGGTTCGGGGCGGTCAGTTCCCGATCGAGCCAGGTCACGCCATCATGCCGGGCAAGCTGCTCGACCGGCATGGTGGACAGCGTCTCGATCGTGACCGGCTGATCGCGCAGTTTGCCGCGCTCCCAGGCTTCCACCCGAGCCAGATGATCGGGTGCGATGGCCCAGCTTCCGTCGGACCGCCGCTCGACGTCCCCCGTACTTCGGCGGAACGCTTCGAGCCGGCGGACATGCGTCTCGGCAAAGGCCTCAGGGTCATGTTGGAGATGCAGGTCGACGCTGTAGCTGCCGCCATGCGCGGCGGCGATCTCGGCGACCGTGCGATCGACCGGCCGCACCGTCACGGCGGCGGGCGCAATCCTGACGAGTTCTCGTGCACTGGTGGCCGAAGCATCGATCCCAATATCGACATAATGGCTGAGACCATCGGCGCCATCGACGATCAGGTAATGACGGTCGGCAATTTCGTCGGCGAGGCCCCGCGCGACCACTTTGCCGATGATCGGGGCGGTTCCGCCTTCGTCCGGATCATAGATGGTGTAATCGGCCGGTGATCGCTCGGGCGCCCGCTCGATCATGGCGCGCTGCATCGTCCGGATGATGTCGCCGCGCTCGCCCATCGCGCGCAGCGTCTGTTCGAGGTCGACATCAAGCCGCCAGCTTCCCCGTCCTTCCTCGCGCGCCAGCCCCATCCGTCCGAGCGTCTGGAGCCGCCCGGCGCGTAGCGATTGCTCGACGCCCTCGTGATGAGCGGGACGGACCAGCCCGTCCTCGCCGACAGCCTGCAACAGACGCCGGTCGATCCCGGTGAAGCGCTCCTGTTCGACCTCGCGCAAATTGGCGCGCATGATTTCCTGTGGACTTCGCGGCCCCAGATCGAGGTCGACCAGTTCGGCAGCGCGGGCGCGCAAACCCTGGGTCATATATTCGCGAGCGATGATCAGGTCCTTGCCGCGATCGTCCTTGCCCCGAACGATGACATGGCTGTGCGGATGCCCCGTGTTGAAGTGATCGACCGCCACCCAGTCGAGCTTCGTTCCCAGGTCCTGCTCGACCTGCGCCATCCATCGGCGCACCAGTGGCTTCAGATCCTCATATTCGGCGCCATCCTCGGGCGCGACGATGAAGCGAAACTGGTGGCGATCACCGCTGCCGCGTTCGAGAAAGACCTTGCCATCGATGGCCTCATCGGCCCGCCCATAGAGCAGGCCGCGCTCGCCCTCGCGCGTGGTGCCATCGCGTTGGAGATAGCGCAGATGGGCGATCGCGGCGCCCTGGCCCTTGCCGCCCAGCTTTACGATCCGGGCCTTGACCACGACGCGGCGGCCCGTCCAGCCGCCGCGCGAGGCGAGTATCCGCCCCACCCCAGAACCGCGCCCGATCCGCACACCGGTAAAGCTGCTTGCCTTCCGCGCCACCGTGCCGCCCGCGCGGTTGACGGCGCCGCGCATGCGGTGTGCGAACGGACGGTCATTTCCCAAACGGCCAAGCCAGAGTTCGAACGGATCATCGGGCATCACTGGAACCTCATCACGGCAGAACCACCGCGATGAAGGTATGATCGCGCTACCGTTCAAGGTGCTCCAAAGACGGCACCGTCGCAGCCCCCGGAACTGCGCCATTCCTGGCCGGCATGGCACGGGGGTGGAGGCAATTATCGGGACAGCCCCGGCTTATGCCTCCCCCTTAAACGACGTGCAGACGCCACATTCTGGGCCTCATGGAGGCACAGCTTTCAATCTTGCCATCGCCTTTTGACCCTCTTCTTGCAAAATGTTCTATGTTTGTTCTATACTTGCTGCCCTGCCAAATTATGATGAGAAACAGGCCAGTGGGCGTCCAAATCGAAGCAAGCGATGGCCATCAACTGAGGCTGACTGGTGATGTCGAAACGCTGCTCCACCTGCCCACGCGGGCCAAAACCGAAGGCTTTTCGCTGGCGATTTCCGACGGCAGTCTGATCCGCGGCGGCTATGATGTCAGCAGCGATTGCTGCCGGTTTTCCATCGGCGCGGAAGGTGCCGCCATCATCAAAATCATGCGCGCCGATGATGGCGATCGGCTCGACATTGGCTGGCGGATCGACTGGATTACGCTCGCATGCGGCAGCGATACGCTATGCCCGATCGATGCTGGTGACGCGCAAGATATGCGACAACTGGTGCTCGATATCAGTGTCATACAGGCGGTCGGCGTCGTAACTCACGCCTGAATTCGTGTGGATTGCGGACGTTATGGAAGCTATGCACTCTGACCTGGGGGACGATGTGGCAGGCTTAACGACCGACATAATAGCCGTTCGCGCTGCAATTGGCTGGGCGGCTGGTCTCATCGGCACCGGATTGATCGGAGGCTATTTGGCGTCCCTGCCAAACGGGCCTCGGTCCGGTTGGGTGGTCATCCCAATCCTTGCGACAAGGATACCCCTACTTCTCGGTCCGGCAGGCGTCGGGTTAATCGTAGGGAGGTTGACCAGCGGCCTTGTCGAAATCGCGGCGTATTCGGCCATTGGCGTATCTGTCGTCGCCTCAATGTGGTTGTCTGCAATCGCGGCTCAATTTGCGCAGAACATAGCTTGTCGCCTGTTCGGGGCGAGACAGGCACCCATTCGATGGTGGTCGGGCGATACTGGCAAACGGTCCCGCCGTCGAAAGCGGCAGCCCAGCCAGAAGAAAGGTACTGTCCGCTAGCGCGGTCGCCTTTCGCCGGAGTGGCTATCCATCTCAGGCCGCCTTGGCGAGGGTCTCGATCCGCATTTCACATGCTTCGCGCACGAGGGTCTGGAGCAGCATCACGCGGGCCGCGATCCAGTCGAGCTGCTCGGCGGTAATGCGGTAGGATCGTGAGTAACGCGCCTTCACATAGGCATCGCGCAGCAGCGCATAGCAGCGTTTCTCGAACCGGGTTTCGCGCGGCCAGACGGCTTTCAGCGAGGGCTCAAGCTCTTCGGCTAGGTCGCGCAGCCGGTTCAAATTATGGGTCTTGGGCGAGTACAATGTGCGGACCAGAAAAAGGCAGTGATAATAGCGCTCAGTCGCTTGATGGAGCAGGAACGCAGCCAGCTTGCCCTTGCCTTTTCCTATCGCATCGGTAGCGCTTTCGAGGAAATCGTCAGCGCTTTCGACCCACTCATCGAAGTAGTCCTGCGTCTCCCGCAACGCCTGTTCCGCCGACAGCGGCTGCGGATCGGCGAAGGGATAGCCCGGCTCCTCGAACAGCATGATGCCGTCGCGCACGATGTCCATGAAGAAGTAGCGGCCGAGCCTCAGCTTCTCGTTCACCTCGTCGAGACTGTGATAGATCAGGCTGAAGGGCGTGCGCAGCACGGTGCCCGCCGACAAGTCGGCGAGCAGCTGGCTCTCGGTCTTCTCCCAGAATTCGGCGAGGTCGGTGAGATCGTCATGATTGACGACGACCAGCAGATCATAGTCCGAGAAATAGCGCCCGACCGGATCCTCGACCCAGTCGCCGCGCGCGTATGAACCGAACAATATGATCTTGAGCAGCTTGCCATTGCGGAAGCGCGGCTGGGTCCGCTGCGCGGTCGCGCGCGCAAACCCAGCGCGCACGATCTCGACCACATGCGCCAGTTCGCGCTGCTTGCCGTCGGGCAGATGATCAAGGCCGGTCTTCATGGGAACAGTCCTAACCCGGCATGACACATCCGCCAACCGTGCCGCGCGTAGACGGCAAGATTGGCGGTAAAATCATCGCCCTTGCCGCCATCTCTGCCACCAATGCCGGGGCGGTGGGGCTTCGCCATGTCGCAGATTATAATCAAGGTGACATAGGGCACTGGCGAATTGACGCTCGACAGCTTTGACAGAAAGGCCGGTTACTTTGGCGATCTGATCATAGGACATCGCATCCAGACGCACCGCAAGAAATATCTCGCGGCGGAGCTTGGGCATTGATAGCAACGCCGCTTCAAGTCGCGCCAATATTTCGGGATCAGGTGCCCCGCTTGGGATCGGATCGACCGGCTCGATCGATCGCTCCAGCGCGCGCCGGGCGCGCTGCGTCATGTCGGGTTCGGGGGTGTCGGTCATGGGATATCTCCCGTACAACAAGGGACCGGCGGCCCGCAGACCGCCGGTCAATGAAGGTCACGCAGCCTGCGCCATGGGCGCGACATCGCTCCCGGCTGTGCCCGCCTGGGTCATTGCCTCGGTCGCGCTGGCCGTCCGGTTGACGCTCGCGACGCCACGACGTTCTGTGTAGCTGGTCGCCGGGAACCGTAGCCAGCGCGGCACCCAGCCCTCGACCTTGGTGCGGCCATTGGTACCGTCGAGGCAGTCGCGGATGATCTGGCGTTTGACCTTGCCGGTTTCCTTGATGTTGGCGTCGGCAATCTCCTTGCCCGCCACCTCGGCCAGCATCGCGTCGGTAGCCTCGCGGTCGCGAATGCCGTCGAGCAGGGCAGCATCGGCCTGCCAGACATCTGCCATGTCGATGCCAAGCTGCATCCCTAGCGCGTCGACAAGCTCGCTGCGGGCATCGAGCGTTTCGCCCATCACAACCGCCAATATGTCCATGACCGTCGCATCGTCGAGGGTGGACAGCTTGGCGAGCAGGCCGGTCAGCGTGCCGCCGCCCCGCGCGATGGTCGGGCTATCGGGGTCATAGTCCAGCACCGCCAAGAGCTTGCGCCGCTGGGCATCGAACCGCGCCTCGGACAGGCTGTTCTCGACGCTCTCGACAATGGCATCGGGGCCACGCTGCGGTTCGATCCTGACCGTCCACAGCGATGATCCCGCGATCATATGCGCGACCGCGACGCGCAGGCAGATGCCGGGCATGGCGATCATCCGCGCCCTGACGGCGGCATGACGGTGCAGGTCGATGTAGTCCTGTTGGCTGCTGCTGATCTCGGGCCGCTTGGGAGTGTCGATGGCTTCGCCCTTGGCGAGCTTGCGCGCCTCCCTGACGGTCACATAGCCCTCATGGAAGGCAACGTCACCGCGCGCACTGGTGACGATATAGACCTTGCCGCCCTTGCGCTTCGGGCAGCGTTCATGCTCCCAGCTGTGGAACGGTTCGCCCTGCGGCAGCACGACGACATCGTTCCACCCGGCCTCGCGGTAGGTCTCGATGCGGGCTTCGATCGCTTCGTTCTGCACGGTCCAGAAGGCCGCGACATCGGCGAAAAAGCGGTCGTCGCCGAACAGGTCGGAGACGATGCCGCCGCTGTAGCCATCGATATCGAACAGCGCAGCGCTGACCGGGATCGACACGCCGCCGAACACCCACGCCTTCAGGGAATGGCCGGTTGGACAATAGCTGTTCGGATCGTCGAGCAATCCCAGCCATTGCTGCTGCTGCGCCTTGGTCGCGAGGGTCAGATGCCGCACGGTGGCCGGGTCGATCTCACCGCGCCGATAGAGGTTGCGGATGCGCGGGAGCAAATTGCCCAGCGCGAGCGTCCGCTTCACCTGCAACTCTGTGAGGCCGAAAGTGGTCGCGATATGCTCGGGGGTTCGGCCTTCGCGCACCAGCCGGGTGAAGCATTCCCAGCGGGTCACTTCATCGGGATCGAGCCGGGCGATATTCTCGATCAGCGACGCTTCGAGCGCCGCCGCGTCGTCGCCAGCCTCCATCACCGCGCAGGGTAGCGCTTCGGCTTCGCCGGTTTCCTGCGCCACCGCCAGCGCAGCCTGATATCGCCGCTTGCCCGCAACGATCTCATAGGTGTCGGGTGTCCCGTTCTGCCGCACAATCAGCGGCACCAGCACCCCGCGCGCCCGCACGGATGGTAGGATGTTGGACAGGTCGGCCTTGCCCTTGCCGCGCATGTTCACGCCGGAAATGGCGAGGTTAGCGATGTCGATATGCTTGAGTTCCATTGTCTTCACTCCTCTTCAAACCGCCGCAACCGGCGCCGGAATGGCGGGTGGGCGGCGGGAGCGAACCGGCAGGCCCGCCGGCAGAGCCGGGGTGCATCCGAAGGACCGGAACGAAGAGGAGGACTCGGCGAAGCCGAGTTGCGGCCCGGCGCGGCGGGCCTAAAGGGTAGCGACGCCCACCCGCCAGATCGACGCCGCCAGGCCAACGCCGCCGCGCCCACGGCGCGGCGACCGCCGGGGTGGCGCGCAGCGCCGGCCCCATGCGTTACTGATCGTCACTCGAATGAGACGAGACGCGCGCAGCGTGGCTCGGTGGAGCGCAGCGGAATAGAGCAGGGTCGCGCCAACGGCGCGAAACGCTCATCTTATATGGAGACAGTCCGCTGACCATGAAACTTCATCAACTATTCATAGACTTAGCTGAATATTCCGGCGTCCACAGGGACACGGGAAACGTTTCGCCGTAACCTCGCTATAGGCGCGCTGGCCAACAGTGCGACCTAGCTTCCCAAGGTGGTGCACGCTCCCCGTTCGATAGTTGGAGGTCACGGTGGAAATGCAACAATTCTGGGCCGGGCTGGACATCGGAGAAGGCAAAACAGCGGTCTGCGTCACGAGCGATGCTGGTGAGGTGCTGCTCGAGCAAATGGCGACGTCGGACATTCCTGGCGTTGCTGAAGTTCTCGAGCCCTTTACCCAGATCGGCGGCGTGCGCGTCAGCATCGAAGCCGGCATGGGAAACCAGCTCGCGAGAAAGCTGCGAAAGCTCGGCTACCCGGTCGTTGTCTTTGACACGATCACGTCGAACAAATTCCTTACGATCAGGCGGAACAAGACCGATGCGAACGACGCGCGCGGTCTGGCTGACCTCGGTCGGATGCGTCGGACGGCGGCGGTCTCAGTTCACGTAAAAAGCGTCGAAATCCAGCGCCTGCGATCCCAACTGGTATTCCGCGACCAGTTGCTTCGACAGCGGACCGCGCTCGACAGTGCCTTGCGCGCACTGCTGCGCGAGAACGGAGCAGACCCGAAGGCCGCGCCACCCAACAAAGGTTGGCGGGTCAGGCTCGAACAGGAAATGACCCGGCTAAGGCAATATGAAGAAGTGGATCTCACCGCACAGGCGAGGCCAATGGTCGAGGTCCGGGAAGCCCTGGATCGGTATGTGAAAGCGGCCGACAAGCAAGTGCTGCAGACGGCCGAATCGAACCCGATCACCAAGAGATTTCTGCAGATACCCGGCGTCGGACCAATCAGCGCACTCTCATTCTACAGCGCGATCGAGAATCCGATACGCTTTGCAACGTCCGCGGACGTCGGCGCGTATCTGGGGCTCGTCCCCAGGGTGAAGCAGTCGGGAACGATCTGTCAGCGTTCGCGAATCACAAAAGCGGGCAACAAACTGACCAGGGGTCATCTCGTTATGGCCGCTGGAGTGTTGATCAGCCGAACCAAAACCGAATGCGCCATAAAGGATTGGGGCCGGCAGGTGGCGGCTCGCGCGGGGCACGGGAAGGCGAAGGTGGCAGTTGCCAGAAAACTCGCGACCGTGATGTTGAGCTTGTGGAAATCCGGTCGAGACTTCCAGCCCTTCCCAATCCCCAGTTGAACTTGAAGCCTACAGGCTTGGACCCCGTCCACATGTCTAGAGCATCACTCAGTACCAGGAGCTGGGGCCAAGCCTGTAAATCGTTTATGTGGAATTTCGCCGGGTGGTCGGCGCGGATGTCCAAGTCTTCTGACCAAAGGCGCCGACACGCACTCAAGGGCGTCTCAACACCCGGCTCGTGATCGCATGGCCTGCTTGGACTGTGTCGGAGCCGGCCCGCGGGCGGGTGAGATTCTCGAGCCTTTCGAATGATTCGGCTTCCATCGGCCACCCTGGCGTAGGCGCGGAGGGCGCCGTCCGGTCAGCCGACCCCGAGACATAGATGATGGGCGCCCAATCAGCCGGTCAACGACTCATCGGCTTATATTGTGGACGTTGCCGTCCATGGACCTCGGAAATCTTGCCGCGCTGACAACCAAAGCGGTGGCCCCAACATCCCGGAGGCTCGGGCGGTTGCCCAAGCAGGCCAGCCAATATGAACTGCGCTTTCTATCCGTCGATTTGCAGTTATCTTCCCGCACAGGCTGGAGATGATGTCGAGCATGGATAGCTTCCCGAAACGCGTAGCCGAGAATATCCTTCCTTTGTCGGTCGCAAGGACTTTGCCTGCTGCCTTCCGGGAATGGCACTTCACCGGCCAAACAGTTGATCACGAAATTCCGGAGGAGACCTGCCGCCTTTGTGACAAGGAGGGGCTTCGATACCATTTCGAGATTCGGAACGACCAAACGGGTCATCGCCTCGACGTCGGTTCCGAGTGCATCCTCAAATTCCAGGTCGCTGTCTTCGACGAGGGCCGCGAGCTCGAACCGGACGAGGCGCGTAAAGCCCTTGCCGAACGGATGCGGCAGATGCGGCTCGAAAGCTGCCTGCGCGCGCTGGAACGGCTTGCAGCGGCCGAAGCGAATGACATCCTTTCGAATGCGCTCACTTACTACAGGCTTCATAAATCGCTGACGCCAAAATTCGCGAATGTCGTGTTCTGGCGATTGCAAGCCAACGCGATCGATCACGACCCCACGTTCTTCAAGGTGCGGCTCGATAAGTCGAGCTATGTTACCGATCTTGGGGCAATGCCCCGGCGCAACATCCATCGTATCTGGAAAGCGCTGACTTCAGCCCAGCGCAAAAAGGCGATTGAGCTCGGCCACTCCGCTCCGCCGGAGTGAGGGGGCGGACAGGCAACGGTCCGCGACGCAATCTCAGGGCCGCCAGACGATCTGCTGGTTGACGATGTCGCCGATGTTCCAGTTGCGCGCGCGCAGCAGCACGAGTTCGGCGTCCGTGAAGGCATCGTTCCGCATGGCCAGGCTGAGCTGCTGCCGGTTTCGTGGACACCAAGATAAGGTGTTTTCGGAACCGGAGGGTGTAGATGCAACGACGGAAGTTCAGCCGAGAGTTCAAGCTCGAGGCGGTGAAGTTGGTCCGAGATCGCGGCGTGGCGGTAGCGCAGGCCGCGCGCGATCTGGACCTGCACG